>OKTI01000034.1_pt1 | contig 112880 bp, 145 predicted proteins | sample 1606071 | NCBI WGS metagenome assembly OKTI01 (sample SAMEA3879500, study PRJEB24766) | human gut metagenome | biome: human-associated habitat; feature: feces | place: USA | collected 1985/1987
TTTCACCCACATATGAGCAAGCTCATGTGGGCTTAGACCTTTTGACCCTGGCATCTTATTATTTTAAGATCTTGATCTGACCGAGCAGGGGAACTTCCTTCTCCTCTTCCTTACAAGCATAGATCAGACCCATGATCCAGCATACGAACAGGAAGATGCTCAGAATTGCGCTTACAACGCCGCCTACATAAGGAATAACGCGGATAACGCTTGCAACGATCTGCGCTAAGAAAATAACCAGTGCCTGATTCAGATGGAACTTAGCTCCCTCCTTGTCACCTGCGCAAAAAGCAACGATCCAGCCGATCCAAGTGATGTACGCAACAATACCCGTAGTTTTTTTATCCATTTTTTCTCCCTCTGCACTTTGTGTGCGATAAAATATTCTGTATATGTAAAAATGCAAATACAGTCAAAGTGAAATGTGAAAGCCGAGAAGCAAAATATTTTTCAGAATAAAATTCCCGATCATGATCGCTACCGCCGCATACAGATGCCATTCATGAAAGCGCCAGCCTTTTACCTTGCCGAAATGTAATCTGGCAAGTGTCTGGCTTATCATGAATCCTCCAAAAATGATGATCGTATATATCACAAGCGGATGATACCAGGCTGATACCAGGAAATGTCCCTGAAGAAGGGCACTTAACGCTCTGGTCCCGCCACATCCGGGGCAATAGATTCCGAACAGACGATAGACGATGCAGGTATATCCTGTATTTTCCAGTATCGGTACAATAGCCTTGAGATATAATAAGCTTCCCGTCAAACCAAGTACCAGAAATATCCATCCCGTCAAATAGAGATAGTCTTCCAGGCAGCCTTTTTTAGTATGCACCATATGCACCGCTACCGATCATTGCAACGGAAAATACTACTGCAAGAATCGTGATCAGAATTCCCAGTACGATGCCTACGATAGAGCAGATCAGTCCGCCCTTTGCCAGTCCGGTCTTACCCTGCTTGTTGGCAAATACAGCACAGATGATACCGCCGACTCCGAACAGTGCTCCTATCCAGCCGGTACAGCATCCGAGAACGATAGAGAGAATACCAAGTACCAGGCTTACAATTGCCAGTACGTTGGTCTCCTTGTTCTCAGCCTTAGGGGCTTCTACAATTGTCTGGGGCTGTACATTAGCGGTATAGTCCTGATAATTGTTAACGGGCTCTACCACGGGGGTCTCCTGTACAGGTTCTGCTGCCGGAGTTACTTCGGCTTCGGAAACCGTTTCTGCAGCCGTAGTGTCTATTGTAACATTGTTTTCATTTTCAAAGTTCTGTCCGTCCATTTTTTCCTCTTTCTGTCTTGTTCAGACTTCTTATTTTAATCCGCTAACGGATTGCCCTTGCCGTCGGTGTCGATTTTGCCGGTCAGGATCATGATACCCTCTACCAGTCCCCAGATACCTACACCCATTACAAGAAATACGCCGACAACCACACAGCATAAAAGAATTCCTACAATGGTAAGTACCAACTGGGTAACTGCCTTACCGGTATAACCCAGATAGAAATTATGTACACCGAAGGATCCCAGGAAAATACCTAACAGTCCGGCTACCAATTTGGATTTGGCATCCGCTGCCGGTGCCTGCTTATTGGCAACACCACAGTTCAAACACACTGTTGCATCCGGTGCTAAAGGCTTTCCACAGTTATGGCAGTAATTATTGCCCTGTCCTTTGGCTACTCCACACTTTACGCACATTACAGCTTCATCCGTCATATAAGGCTCGCCGCAATTTTTACAAAAGTACATTTGGTCTTCCTCCCTCATTTATTTTCCAGCTTTTTTCTCAGCTATTACTGTACATTATACAAGATGTTTGTATATTTTACCAGTGTTATTTTCACATTATAAGAGGTTATAACGTGCAATTTTTATAAAATCATGTGAAATCTATCTGATAAATCTTATTTATCGGAATCTCCGTGTCGTTCATGCGAATTTCCCCGGCTGTTTCATTTATTTTCTGAACATGACCTTCCAGAGTCCGGTAACTGCCTCCGTCTTTTTGGAAATCCGGTACAAAATAAGTGATCTTCACAGGAAGCTTTTGTGTCAAATGTTCGTGAATATAATAGAGTTGTCTGTCAATCTCCTGTTTCCTGTCCTCATCCAATTCTATAAAGCGATCCGTCAGTCTGGCGGTCTCTCTCAGAGCATCGTCGTATCCCGTAAGCGCCGCAAAGGGAGAAAACTGGGCGGCACGATTTTGCAGTGACATCCTGGGATGTGTCGCAGATACCGGATGGGGAAGATGGAGCATGTCTTTATATTTTTCGTTCATAGTAATCTCCATTCCGCAGACGATTCCTTTCGTCGGAGGAATCGCGAATCAAATTTCAAATTTGATTCATGCCTTATGACCGCCGATCTGGCGGTTCCTGTCTATCGTGGTAGCGCCCTCCTGAAGATCGGCGGCTCTTAAAATAGCATTTTTTCCGTATTTGGATTTCACGCTAAGCATGGCTTCCAGCAGATGTTTTTCCTTTTCCAAATGTTCCTTTTCCTTCTGCATGTCCTTCTCTTTGGTGCCATCCGACAACAGTCCGCCGGAAAACAGATCCAGCTGTTCATAGACCGGCTCCTCCTTCACACGGTCTGCCTCTTTTAAATGATTTGCCACCAGTGTGATCCTGCGGGCAAGTAACATGGGATCCACGATCCGTTCATATAGTTCCATGATCGTGCCTGTGATCCTGGCAGCGGATGCAGTCATATTTCCAAGATTCCCGGTGCCATGCGCGTGTTTCGGTACACTTCTGCCGTAACGGTCCACGGTGATATCGCCGTGATAACGATCCGCAATCCCTGGTATCTTCAAGTTATCAATGTCATACCCCACCGTCAAAACAACCTGGTCTGTCACCAGTTTCTTCTCCACCAGGTCTAGTACCAGCTGCTCTGCCATCTCCCGAACCACGATCTTCGTCTGTGTAAAATCCGTAGCACAATGCAGAACCTGCCCGGCGCTGATACAGTTGGTCTCCGGGCGGTAGGATTTGATCAGATCCATGGTTACCGGTTCGTATCCCCAGGCATGATCGATCAGAAGTTCCGCGTTGATTCCAAACATTCCATACAGTAGATCCTCATTATAGTAATCACCCACTCCACCGATAGAGCAACGGGCGATATCTCCCATGGTAAATATTCCGGCGGCTTCCAGCTTTTTACGGTATCCTGCGCCCACCCGCCAGAAGTCCGTCAACGGCTTATGGTCCCACAGCAGTTCCCGATAGCTGATCTCATCCAGCTTTGCGATTCGTACGCCATTTGCATCCGGTTCTATGTGCTTGGCAACAATATCCATTGCCACCTTGCACAGATACAGATTTGTTCCGATCCCCGCCGTGACGGTCAGTCCCTTTTTCTTAAGGATTTCTGTGGCAATCGTAGTTGCCAGTTCTTCCGCCGTCATTTTGTAGATCTTCAGATACTGCGTTACATCCAGGAATACTTCATCAATGGAATAGACATGTATATCCTCCGGTGCAAGATATCTCAGGTAAATATCATAGATCTGTGTACTGTACTCCAGATATCTCGCCATCCGGGGTGTTGCCGTGATAAAACTCACTTCCAGTTCCGGATGTTCCTGTAATTCATCCGCAAAAGTGCTTTTTCCTAAAAAACTGCCTCCGGGTGCCCGCACTTTCCGCAGGGCATTCACTTCCCTTATCTTGGAGATCACCTCGAACAGTCTGGCTCTTCCGGGGATTCCGTAGGCTTTTAAGGAGGGAGATACTGCCAGGCAGATGGTCTTTTGCGTCCTGGAGGCATCTGCCACCACCAGGTTCGTATTCAGAGGATCCAGGCCTCTGTCTGCGCACTCCACGGAGGCATAAAAGGACTTCAGATCCATAGCAATATATGTATGTGATGATGATTCCATAAATGTCTCCTTTCTGTGCTGCGGTTGCTCATTACATCATGATTCGCACCTATGGTGCTTACCGTTGCTTCGCAACGATCATGATCAAATTCGCCGTTCGCCAATTATGCAAGCATATTGGCTCCCTTGCGCTCATTATATTATAGCAGAATGTATGTTCGATTGCAAAGTGATTTTTATGGAAAAAAAGACTCCCGAAAAAATCGGGAGTCTCAGAATTCTGAAAATTAGATTTAGTTAGAACTTGCCAGCCTTAGCAGCTTCTTCGATGGAAACAGTAATGCACGTATTTATCGCATCCGCTGGCGTTTTTGTTGCCTGTATGTTTCCTATTCATCAATTTTTATACCTATTCAGCACTTCTCACGGCTTATTTAGCATTCCTCTCCGGCATACACAAAACCTGTCTCTTCCCAAAACTTCATCGGGGAAATGTAGTAATCGTACTGGCTGCTCCCTTCCTTCTTGAAAGCAACTCCGAATTTCAGAAATCCAAGGATAATGCCCTGGCGTATAAACTGCTGATCCTTTTTCATTACTCTTGCCGCTACTGCCACCGGTACATTTTCGCCAGTGAACTCCGGTACTTCTAAATATACTTTACTCTTATCCATTTGTCAACTAACTCCTTTCTCTCTGTGCTGCAGTCAGAGCGTTCACAATATCCTCTGCCTTCTTTGGCCCGATGCCCTTCACGCCCAGGATAACTTCTCTCACTTCATCCTCGGTCAAACCTTCCGCATCCTTCATGCCGTCCGCATGACCTGCCTTGTATAAATTCTTACAGAACGCATCCATCTGCTGATGATCCATTCTCTTAACGTCCTTGTATGTTTTTCTGTTCAATGTGTACTGTTTCATCCTTCGCCCTCCTATACAAACGGTAACTCGCTGTCGTCTCCTGCAGGCATAAATCCATCATTCCCCGACTGTGGTGCCGGTGCAGGCTGTGTGTTATAACCTCCTGCGTTGCCGCTCTCTGCGTTTTTGCTCTCAGCAAACTCTTGGTCCTCCGCAACAATGTCGGTTGTATATACTCGCTGACCGTCCTTATTGGTGTAGCTTCCGGTCTGTATTCTTCCGGTCAGTACAATCTTCGTTCCCTTATGCAAATATCTCTCAGCAAATTCAGCCGCCTTGCCAAACGCAACGCACTGAATAAAATCTGCTGAGTTCTCCTGGTTTCTTCCCCTTCTATCTACTGCCAGGGTGTAACGAGCTACTGCCGTAGCCTGCTCTCCCTGGGAATATCTAACCTCCGGATCACGTGTAAGGCGACCCATTAAAATTACCTTGTTCATCTACTCCGTCTCCTCTCTTTGCACAACTGGCTGACCTTCAACATTGTAATCGTACCCCAAAACTTCTGTGCCATTGATATAATTACAGAATGCCTGGCATTCTTCCTTCGTTGTGAAGAATACTTTTCTCAATTCTTCTGTCTCTATTTCTTTGAAATCCTTATTGTGATCCACTACTACCTTCGCATATTCAGCACGTGGGCCTCCAACAAAATACTCTTCTCCTCTGTCTCCTTTCGCCATGTACCATGCCATGAACTCTCTATTTCTCTCGCTTAATTCGTATAGCACATTCTCTTTTGGGTAATACACCTTCTTGCTCACTCTGCAGCTGCACTCATCGTCCACGGTTTTCCCGGACGGCAATGCTACCTGGATTCTTCTGTTTTTGTCGCACTTATCGCATTTCTTTTTATACCGATAGTCCCAGCTTACCGCCCAAAGAGTAACCTTGAAATGTTCCATTAACTCTTTCAACCTGGCTTGCTTGGCTTTACTTTCTGCATTCCGTATCGCCCTGTCGCACTCATCTTTCTTTCTCTCAAAGTCTTTCTTCACTGACTCGAAGTTTCTCTTAATACCCTGCAGTTCCTTATTCTCTTTACGCAGCTTCTCGATTTCATCGTTGATTTCCTTTTTTACCGATTCTCTAAGCTCATTCTTTAACTCTTCGATTTTCTCGTCAAATTCGCTTGGCTCAAAATAATCTCCATCATCCCAGTAACACATGATTTCTTACCTCCTCCACTTTTTCTATTTTCAACACATAGTATAATTTGCCGGGTTCCGCACCCCACTCCGGCTTGCCTTTTCCAAATTGCAGGGTGCATTTGCAAACAACTTCCGGCGAATCCTTCGAGTACCCATTTCTGAATACTACTAGTACCGGCCACGGCTTCCGGATTTCTTCCGGTGCTGCCTCTCCATATACCATCTGTCCGCCTACCAGGAGAAAACCGAACGCATTCATAAACCGGCTGTCGTAATATGGTTTGATTTCTCTATACTCTTCTTTCTTTTCTCCGGAGACAATCATATCAAACCACTTCTTTTTTATTGGTAGCGTCAGCATCGCCCTCCACCTTCCTTCTTTTTCAGATATTTTTCGCATTTCCGGTATATTTCCGGATCGAACTCTTTCCGTTCATGCTCGTAGGAACTGTACTCTGCAGGACTGCATCCAGCGATCTGTGACATTTTCATCATTGTTATTTTGGCATCTTTCCTCAGTGCTGCAATATAGCCTGCCTGCATTCCCTTCTGACTGTTCAAGTTCTGAATCTTAATTCTTTCCTTGACTGCCTCCGACTCTGTAAATCTCTTCACTTGATAAATCTCGCACTGCTCATTTTTGCAATCAAACAGGCATCCACGCCTGCCCCTTGGTCCATCGAAGAACCCTGCCACGTATTTCGTAGGTTCTTTGCAGGGATTGCATTTTGCATTCACCACCATACGTCAGTCCTCCCTTGGTTTATCTAGCAATTCCGTATGTTTCAATAAGCACTTCTTGCATCCGTTCTCTCTGAAACCATACTGGCATTTAACTTCAACCGGGATCGGGCAGAAATGGCACTCTTTGAGGATGTATTCCGCCAGTTCGTTTTCTCTCTTCCTTCCGGCAATAATTTTGGCATTCGCCGAATCCAGTCTGTTATCTACGTGGCCGATAAAATCAGCCATCATTCTCATGGTTTCCTTGCAAAACTCTTCGTTGATTTTATATTCTTTCGGCGTGAAGTCATGCAAGAACAGGTCTATCCTTCTCTTTAATTCGTTTTTGTTTTTAATGTCCATCGCTCAACACCTTCTTTCTATCTCGTGCTGCAGACCGGAACATCATCAACAGCATTTCTGATACTGGTCTGCTTCTATCTTTCCTCTTTGCCTTCTTGATTGCTTTGAGGTCGTACCACTCACCCCGGTAGTTCATTCCATCCGGAACATACACGCCTACCTGGTATGGAATTTCTTTCTTGATCTGCTCGTACACTTCCTCCGGCATCACGTAGTAATTGTAGTCTCCCAGGAAGTTGTGACCGTTCTTTGAGTGAAAATCCTCCACTGAGGACTTGACCTCGTAGCAGTAGAAGTCTCCCTTCTCTATGCCGGACACTGTATTGTTTACCGGCTTGAATTTCATAAAATCCACTCGCACCGCATTCGTAGTGGCGTAGTCGAAAGTCACTTCCCTGGCCCAGTAAATTCTCGGATCATTGTTCGGGCAGATGTGCCGCTGGATTGAGAGCGACAACATCACCGTGATCTCTGGCCTGCTATTCATCTTCCTGCACCTCCTCCGTTGGTATTCCTGCGTAATTCAACGCCTGCTCATATGTCATGCCGTGATTTTTTATCTGCAGGCATCCCTCACACATTCTCCTGTGCTTATCGTTATCGGATGTTCTCAACCGCTGCAATCTGTTTGGCACCGGCTCTAAGTGGCACCCGAAGCCACACACGCAACAGCCGGTTCTCTGTTCTCCTGTAAAGTACCAGTTACCTTTCTTGTCCTGGTATGGCGTTCCATACACGCTGCAGATCGGAATGCGCTGCTCTACCGCATACTGGATAACCTCATTCTTCGGCCAAAATCCCATAGGTTGGCTCTTTATTGTGTGACCGTCGTACACATTGCATCCCGTGTGGTTGTACTGGTTCTCTCTTCTGAAACTCTCGTCCTGTGTTATGCCGATAAATGGCTGTCTGCCTGTCTCCTTGACATACCTCTTGAACGGTTCTTTTTTTAGTGCCTCGCAGCAATACTCCGAAATGTCTGCAGGCATCCGTTCCGTGTCCGTCAAATACTGCCACTTCTTCGCCAGCATTCCGAATTTTCCTCTCTTATCTCCGTTGAGCAAGTAGTTTCTGTATTTCTCGCTAAGCTTTCCATGTCTCAGTTTCCTAATCTTTCCTGCTGTATCTTTGCTTGTAATCGGAAATCCTTTGTTTTCACATACCCACTTAAAACTATGCTTCGGCCGGATCACTACCAACTCAATATCGAGTTCCGGGAACTGCTCTTTGAGCCATTTCGTATATGTCTTAACAAACTCTCTGATTTCCGGAAATTCCGTCCCGGTGTCCGCAAACACCAAGGGAATTTTACCGGTCAATTTATACTTTCTGTACGCTTGGCACACTATGTACGCCAAGACTGTACTATCCAGTCCGCCGCTGAATGATATGTAAACCTCTCCGTACCAATAATTCCACCACTGATATACTCTTACCATAGAGAATGACGGCTTCATCTCATACGGCTGGTACTTCATGCTTTTGAAACTGTCCTTTGGAAATTTCAAATCTTCTTCCAGTAGGTACATCTCGTGTCTCCTTTCTATCTGCTGAGCATTTTCTCGATCAGCTGGTCGTATAACAGCTTATAGTCCGGACCACTCTTTGCTTCCCTCAGCTCGGCTTTGGTTCTGTCGAGTTCCGCCTGCAGATTATTCAAATGTTCTAATGTGTCCGTATCTAACTGCCCTGGCCCACACTTCATTCCTAACGAAACCGCCAGGGCAATGTCCAAATCCTGCACTTCACTTTCTGTCAGCTCTCCAATCCACTCTCCAATTCTTTCCTCCGAAACCGTGGAAATCTGCTCGCACAAGAGTGTTGATGGTCTAAGTGCTGACTCAATATATACATGAGTCGGAAGGTCAGTCTTTGGTTTGGTCGTCATATATACCACTTCGACCGTGTTGCTGTTCGCATTGTTCTTATCGTTTGATACTATAACTGCTGGGCGCCCCCCCCGCTGCTCGCTTCCCTCTTCTCTGTAATTGCTTCTGACGTAGTAAATCTGTCCTCTCTTCATGCTACTTTGCACCTTCTTTCTTTACATATAAATCGCTGGTTCCTTCGACCACGCCCTTCTCTTCGTCGTTAGGAAACTGGAAGCCGTACTGTTCCAGTGTTCCGTAGAACGCCTTCACCTTCTCACCTTTGACCGTGTTGTATGTGTAATTCCACTCAACCAAATCTGCGTCAGCGACCATTGCGGATACCAGGCAGAGAAGTTTCTGCAGTACGCTGAGTCCCTGCATTTTCTTACGTGCTGCTTCTTTTTCTTCTTCCGGCGCATTGTAAACCTCGCATCCCACAAAGAACTCAATCAGCTTGTTATGACCTGTGAATGTCTCCCAATCCATCATCTGCTCGAAAAGGTCCGCTTCAACCTGCTTTTCGTCTGTGACTTTTTTTATTCTTCCGGATAAAATACCTTCAATGAACGCCTTCCTCGTATTGGCCGCTTCTTTCAGAATTGCCTTGATCTGTTTCTTATTCCGCATATTCTGCTTTTTGGCTTCCTCTTCCGGCGTAAGCACCTTCTTTTCCTTCTTTTTCTTACGGATCACGTACAATGTTCCATATCTTTCCAGGTAGAACATCGGCTCGCCATCGTCCTCGAACTTCATTGTCTTAGGCGGCTCCTTGTCGAGGCTGTAGTCCTTCATGCGTTCCCACTTATCCGTGTAAAACTCACTGTCCGCTTCCTTCGGAGCTTTCTTTAATCCCAGTTTCTTCATCATTGCCACGTACAACTTCATGTTTTCCTGGCGTTTCTGCTCCTTCTGAGCGTTGATTGCTCTTCTTGCCAAATCTCTCGAATCTGTGGAATCCTTCAAAATCTTGTCCCTGGTCTTTACGTCCTTGATCTTTTCCAGCTCGTACAAATCCGTAAGCGACAGCTGGTAGCCGTCCTGTCTCTCTTTCTCCATCAGCGTCTTGGAATCCAGTTTTGCGATATTCAAGCGGTGTCTGATTGTTTTCTTACTAAAGCCGGTCTTTTCAGCGATTGTGTCCTCTGTTTCTCCCAAGTCAAGCATCATCTGAAATCCCTGGGCCTGTTCCCAAATCGTCAGATCATTACGCTGCATATTTTCTTCCAGCATCGTTGACATCTGCTCTTTGTCTGTCATGCCTTCTACAACCCTGCAGGGTGCCTCTGTAACGCCTGCCAGCTTAGCCGCCGCACTTCGTCTGTGACCGATGATTGTGATGTATTCTCCCGGTTCTCCTTCTTTCGGAATTACCGTCAAATTCTGCATAATTCCATTCTTCTTAATGGACTCTGCCAGCTCTGTCAAATCTCCGAGATCTTTTCTCGGATTGTCCGGGTGTGGGTGGATATGCTCCAATCCAATAGTTACGATTCCTTTAACTTCCATTGCCTGTCCTCCTTAATCTCTTAGCCAATACCGCATATTGCGAATTTTATATTTTCCAACGCTCACATTTGCGAGCTTTTATGGTAAAAAAATTTACCCTACTTCCTTCTGCAGCAATCTCAGAAGCGGATGCCATGGTCTTGTGCCTCGAATACGGCCGATAATCTTCTTGATATTGCACTCTGTTTTGTCGATTTTCACGTACCCTTCATACTTTCCCTGGTTTCTTTCCGTAACCGGTCTGTCGTGGAATCCGTCCGTAATCATAAATCTGTCCTTCGCATCTGTCTCGTCCTTGAAAGCTACATAGTGCTTATTGCCATGTGCGTAGTACCCGACAATTACCATATCTCCTACCTCCCTTCGTATCTGTCGTGAATAGCAATCGGGTAGCTGATCCCGGTAATCTGTTTGAATCTGCTGTCCGATGTGTAAAGAATATTGCCGCCTGCCATATACCAACGTTTCCGGCAGTATGCAGGCTTACAGTCAACGTACTCCTGGCCCATAACCTCATGCTTTTCGATATACACGCACTGTCTGATGTCGTCCGGTTCAAAAGGACCTTTCTGTGTATCCAGGATATACAGCTCTCTTGCGTAGGAAGATATGCCGTTATTCGTGCAATCTCCCAAACTGCTACGGTACACCTCTGCGGTCAGACAACTTTCAATCTCATAGTTACTCTTCATCCAGTCAATCACTTCGTCCGGATATTTGCATCCGCTCCATAACTCGCCCATAAATACCAGCTCGTTGTCAAACTCCTGCACCATATATGTATCATCGTCCAGCTTTACTGCCTGCAACTGAATGTACTCCTTCGTTCTTTCGTCGCACGCAACTCTCTTTACGCATCCGTCAACCTTTCCATATCCTCTGATCTTGTGCGTTTCGATATAGCGATCCAGTTTCTTTTCTGCAAACCCTGCAGGAATGTCCTCTTCATTTACTGCTACATCTCCGCTTTCCAAAACAGCGTACTTATTTGAGATTTCGCACCATGTTCCTTCCAGGTGTAACACAAATCCTTCTTTCTCAATTCTCATGTTCTTCTGCCTCCTTTGCTGCTCTCACTTCTGCGATTCTCACATAGTCCGGGATATGAAAGCCATTTATGATATTCACCGCCTGCAGCTCTGTTAGATTGCACCTGGCCTGCAGTTCTTCCCGCAACTTTCTTCTTTCTTCAATGTCCTGCAGTCCGTTAGACGGCAGGAGCAACGCTCTGTCTCTGTATTCATTTGCTATGGCTCTTGTCAGAATTTCCACTAACTCACCCTTTCCACGTAATCAACGCATCCAGGACTGATTTTTTCATCCTTACAGAACTCCGACCAGCACTCCTGCAATTCTTTGAGGTTCTGAGCGTCAAACTGCGTCTCGTCTCCACCGTTGAAGCCAATGTTATAGGTTCCTCCTCCGGATTTAACTACTCCTTTGCTTGCCTCTCGTAATGTCACACTACATCACCCGCCTTTCTTAATGCGCACTTAGTACATACCGCACCGTCAAGGTGTGATGCCTTAACAACTCCTGCGTCCTCCGGTCTCTGCCAGCAGAGTGTCCCGCATTCCGGGCAACGTACCTTTTTCCAACCAGGTTTTCCCTCCGGTCCGTTTATTACCAGTGGCATGCACAACCAGCCACCTCGATCTGTAGCCTTTCTCGGTTCTAACTTCATGTTCACTCTGCCGCCTCCATTTCTTCCAGCTCTCTGATAACTCTCTCTACCGCATATTTTCCATTATTGTTGAGCTGTCTCTGCCATGCACCTACCGACGGTGCCCATCTGAACCCATTGCTTTTCAGAATATCTCTTACCTCCGGTTCCGGCTTTCCTTCAAAGAACAGCTGGATTCTCATAGCCTCCACATTCTCCTTGACCTTGAAAAACTTATTCTCGCTCTCCTGTGTTCCCTGGGACTTCGTTTTCTGCAGGCTCTTGATTCTTCCTTCCAATCTTCGGATATTGGCGTTGTTGTTCGCCAGCATATAGTCCGGAAAACCGATTCTTCCGCAGAAGTCCGGTTCTCTCAGCTGGGCGATCTGTTCGTCTGTATATCCCATGTCATGCAGCGTTGCATCGCCTTTTTCTTTGTCCTTCATACGGATTGCTTTGTTGGCCTGCTTCATTCTCTCCTGGTCCTCTCTCAATCCGTCAACCTTATCCTGCAGCTTCTCGATTGCGTTCTCATCATCAGACTTGATAACGTCCTTGCCATAAAAAATTGCCTCAATCTTTCCAAGGATTGCCTCAACCTCTTTATAGTCCTCATGGTTCTTATCCCATGCAGCTACCTGCTTTTCCTTCTTTTTGACCGGGAAGTTTCCTGCTCCGGAAATCATTACCGACGGACACATCATGCCGATCTGAATATCCTTGTTGATGTTCTGAGCCAGTCGTCTCGAATATCTCTCGCAGAGCTTCGACACTCTTTCCTCTTCGGTTGGTCTTGCCTCGATTACCTTCTCTGCCAGCTCGTATGCCTTATCGACCTGTGCCTTGTAACCAGCAGTCTTGCTCCCGGTCTTATACTCGCTGAATGACATCATATCGTTTGCCGTCTTTGCTCCGGCCTCATTGATACCGAAATACACTCTTTCCATTACGCCACCTCCAAATACTCACCGATTTTCTCAATATTCAGCTTTACTACCGGATATGTGCAGTAACCGCTTTTTACCATTCTGCCGGTGGCCTGCCCGAAACCGTGCTGCTTGATAAACTCCATCGCCCAAGGGCAATTATTCGTGTCGATCACTGTCTCATCCTCTGCAAGTCCGCTTCCTGTGATACATACCGTGATTCTTGCAATAGGTCCGTCCTCGTTGTTCCAAATCTCGATTGCCCTGCTGTTGTCTGCCTGGTATCTTGCCACTTGCAAAAAGCAATCCTTATACACCGCCCATTCTGTCTTAACCTCTAATAATGCCATAGCCTTACGCCTCCTTCTTTGCTTCTCTGATCCGCTTTGTCTTAATTGCACCGTCAACAATGCTCTGCAACTCTCTTGCTGTCAGTCCTGCGTAGTTATTCATATCAACCTCTTCCTGGCCAATCCCTGCTCTTTCGAGCTGCCTCTGAAAATAACCCATATCGCCGTCGTAGTCGTACACCTGCTCACCTCCTATGCTGCTCCTAAAATTCTCTCTACGTCTGATCTTCTCTGACGCATCATCAACATTGCTGTCACTTTGTCAATCTGACCGGAAGTGAGGCTTACGATGAAATCTGCCACCTGGTTGTGCATCTTATACACTTCCTGGTACATTCTGTCTGCCTCAGCCTCGTAGCTGTTTGACTTTTCCATATCCAGGTGTTCTTCTTCCATCCAATACTCTGACTGGTTCTCGGCTTCTTCCATTTCAGCCTCTAAAGCTCTTAACTTCTTCAATAATTCCTTCATGCAAATACGCTCCTTTCAAATTTGCGAACTGTGTTTCACGTGAAACACTCATTTGCGAGTTATGCAGGTAAAAAAATTTACCTAGAACATTTTTTTCATTTCCTCAGCCTTCTCTTCGAGGCCGTTGCTTTCAAGAATCCAAAGGTCAAATCGAACTGCCTCGTCGGTGAGTTCACAACCGCAGTCACTCAGACTGTAAAGCTCGTCGATGATTTCACCCACCATCCAGTTATTTCCTGCAGCTACCATAGCTGTTGCAATGCTCTGAACTTTTGCCTGGCAAAATCTCCATTCATCTGAATACAGGTCGCATTTCTCTCTTTCTTCCAGTGCTTCTCTATAATCTTCTCTGTTATACATAACCACTACCTCCGTGTGTTTTATTTGTTGTTTGATTATGTATATATTATACTTCGCAACTGCGTATTTGTCAATAGGTTTACTTCTAATTTGCGTATTATGTTAAAGTTTTTTTACAACAATCTCGTAACCGAGAGCTGTTACCATCTTTGAGAAGCTATCGTATCTCATGCTCTTAGCGTTTCGGTTGAGAGACTGGCTGATGTTCTGTCTCGTAATCCCCATTCTGTCCGCTAAATCCTGCTGGGTCATTTTCTCTTCGTCCAGGATGCAGCGGATCGTCTCCTCTGCATTCGTCGCTTTAATCTCCATCTATTTTCTCCTTTTCTTCTGTCTGACTGTTACTCTTGCCTTCGCTACCAACGTACCGGTCTTTGTTCTTTCCGGATCAGTAAACCTTAACTGACTTCTGTTCATTTCCAGGTTTTCTTCATTATCTATCAGCACCAGGTTCTCTATGTTGCAGTTGTCCTTATTTCCGTCCAGGAACGATACCATCTTACCTTCGGGAACTGGTCCGTTGTGTTCTTCCCATACTGCCCTGTGGACAAACTCGAACCGCTCCCATTGTTGACCGGTTTCTTTAACCTTTCGGATAAGATAGCCGTCTGTCGTATGTGTGTACTCTCCTACTTCCATGTGGTTTGCCGGGACATGGCCTTTCTTAAACATCGTTGCCCTGCACTTCTCATATTGTTCCTGGCTCATTGGCTTTCCCTTGTTGGCTGGAACGTGTCCTTTATCAAACCTGCAGTCAACGCCGCTGATGATGTCATGGTTCTTTTTGTATGCCCTGCATTGTTTCTCGCTGAACTCTATTCCGAAATGCGCTGACACCAGTTCTGCAATCTCCTTCGTCTTTCTCCCTGTCGCAATGCTCCGAATGTAACTTTCCATTCCCTCCGGATATTTTAGCGAGTACCCTTTTGGAACCCCGCTGGTAGTGCCGCTCTTTATGCCATACCGGTTCTTCGCGCCCTTTATCACCGCATCGGAAAATTCCATTCCGTACTTCTTATCGAACCCCTGTTGATTTATCAGCTCTGTAACCTGTTTCGTGGTTCTGCCTGGAACATTCTCACGCAGCCAGGCAATCACTTCTTCGGGCCAGCCTCTCATTTATGGTTCGCCCCCCCCGCATGAACTTCGAGCATTTCCGGAACCGCCTTCTGTCTTTCGTACCCGTACTCGTCCATGTGCTTCATTGCCTTGTACTGCAGTTCTCCGTTTTTGATGATCTGCTCGCTAATGTCGCATATAGCATCAGTTCTCTTCAACTCGCTTTCCAGCTCTTCTCCTGTCAGATCATCGTCTCCCAGCTTTTCCAGCTGAGCGAACAGGTGGTTATTCAAGTCTCCTAATGTATTCTTCATATTGCCATCTCCTTCCTTGCTTCGCCTACCGCCAACTCCATCGTTGTATTGAACGGCGTGTTGCAATCCTCCATCTTATCGAATAATTCGACTGCCTTCTGCAGGAACTCTTCGCTGTCTACCAGTTCCTCATATTTTTCTTCATCCAGGTTTCCGTTTTCAAACAACCCCTGCAGATAATTCTTTACATCCTCTGTTCTGTCGTTCTTACTCATTGCTCTGCTGATCTCGCCCATAAGTGCCTCGTTGATTACTGCAGACTCTTCCGTGATGTAGAACCTTGCGTTGCCGCTGATACCTCCGCTGATTTCGTACCTAGTGTCTGTATGCTCTTCCATCAGAATGCTACCTTCAATGCTCACATACTCCTTTGCCTGGGTGCCTGCTATCTGATCCAGTCTATCAATCAGCTGTTTCTCGTCACTGGAAATCGCAACCACAGTTACTCCAATGTCGTCCGGACATTCCCAGCATCCAGCTAACACAAATAAATTTACTGTTTTATTCATCCTCTGCCTCCTTCCAGTCGCCTGCAATCTCTGCGACCGTTCTCTCCAAAATCTTGAACTTCTCCGGATCAATCCAGCTCGGTATCTCTCCGTTTCTTACTCTTTCCTGGTACCGGTTCAAACACAACTGCTTTACTGGTACTGGTCTGCCTATCTGAACAAACATACCTCTCTGCTTGTCCCAGGCAAATGCTCCGTACTCTACATTCTCGACCGCAGCTTTCATAGCCTCCACTGCTACATCCAGTGCATCCAACTCTGCCGGGCCAGGTGGCATCTCTTCAATGTTCCGGATATTATGCAGGTACGTTTCCAGTACCGCCGCATTTTCTCTATATGTCATATCATCACCTACCATTCAATCGGATATCCGGTCAGATTTTCGCACTGCTCCAACTCTTCTGCGAACATTGATTCATATAACTCCTTCAATTCAGACTTGCCCCTAAAATTGGTGTCCTGCAGATTTATCCAAAAACTGAAATCCTGTTCCGGGTTCAGCCTTCCCAAGTTTCTTCTTAGCTCAAAGTCCGCCTCTGCCATCGGCTCTGCTGGCAAGCTGGCTATCTTTTCCTCTCTCGCCTTGGTAAGAATATATCTGCCTTCTTCAAACACTTGCCGGATGATGTTGTTCATTGTCAGTTCAATGCTTTCTTCTCGCATTCTACCTATCACTGCATACATATCGCATTCCGCATCATCTAATAGTCTCAAATCATCTATTCCACAGTCAAACACTGCTCTTACTAATTCTGTATTCATTCTGTATTCATTCTGCATCCTCCTCTTCTTCCGGGTGCCAGTGATACTTGCAATCCGGATTTTCGCACCTACCGTTCCACATCGTACTGCCGCATTCCGGGCAGGTGGTCGCTTCGTATGGTCCTCCGCCTAACATCTGATCCGCTCCTTTCTACAAATACGAGCAGCCGTACCTCTTTCGGAAGGTCTCCCTGCCGCCCTTATGAATAATCTGCTTTACTTCGCCTTCTTCCCGATCCGCATCGATTATTCGTGCAAATTCGTCTGCCTTCTGCAGGGCGTATTCTTTTTCCCAGGCCAGCTGTCCGATAATCTTTGACATTCTTTCCGCCATCGGGTTTCCGTGTATTCTCATTAGGATTTCTCCCATATTGTGACAGTTGTTACATACCGGCACTTTCAATCCGTCCTTCTCGCTCAGCTCTCTACCGGCGGTACCGAACACCAAATGATGCTCAGCTTCCGACGGTCTGCCGCAGATGAAACAGATTTCCGGATAGTCTGTCACTATTCCTTTACTCACCGCTTACACCTACTTTCTGTTTCCAACTCCAACGATTACCAAGAACGTAAATACCACTAATGCTGCCATAGTCTCGCCTCCTAACCGTAAATTATTTCTCCAAACAAAGCGTACTGAATGATTGCATCCGCAACCTCCGCATCTACCATACCGCAATCAATATGTAATTCATGATCGATCACCTCGAAAATATCACTGCTCTTAGGCTGTTCTGCATACACTCTAATTCCCTGCAGGAGTTTCACCTTTGTTAATTCATACGTCGCATCTTCCTCGTTATCGTGAATGAGGATTGAACCGCCTTTTGAGATAACATCGCTTGCAAAATTAAACTCTATCCCACACCTTGGCTCTACTTTATCAACCCAGTAAGTAATTCCACCTTCCAGTGCTGACACCATGATGTCGTCTATGTCCTCTTTAGATATAACAACCGTCGCAATAATCTGAACCCTGTCGTACTGCTCCTCTATCTCTTTTTTCTTGAAATGTGCAATCAGTTCTGCCATAACTCTGCCGGCTTTTCTAGCATTCCAGCTCTCGTTTGTTTTTCCTTCGCATAATCCCTTTGCGATTTCCAATGACTCCGTAATTTCTTTTGCACTTCTCATACCTTCTCTTCGTCCTTTCTCGCTTGTTTTATTGCTTGCGCAACTCTTTCTTCATATCCAAACTTAAAATTCACGCCTGCGTCTATAAACGCTGTTAAAATGCTTTCCTGCACCGCCTTGACTGTCGCCCAGTCCGGTTCGTCGTCCTGCGTTCTGATACCGAACTGAACCATGTAGTCCTCGATCACGTGCCACAACTCATATTCCAGCTCATCCATACATCCGAGTGCCGATACATCCACGACCGCCGGTGCTGTTATTTTCTTTCCGTCTGCCAGTTCCAGGTCTACTGTGTCAATATCTTCTCCGAACTCACCGCCTTTCTTGTGGTGTGCCAGGATGTCGCCTGCAAAGTCATAGCCTCTGTCGATCATAGCCTCGCTGTTGTCGTCGTACAGTCTGAAACATCCGGCCAGTTCGCCCTTCTCGTGTCTCTGCAGAACTTCTTCCCAGGTCAGCTTTCGCATTCCTAACCAGGTGTAACCCATTATTCATCGCCTCCTTCATAATCTGCCCCGCAGTACGGACACTTTGTTGCTCCGTAGCAGTTAAACATCTTCCCGCATTCTTTGCAGGTATCTAGCTCCCCATTTCTCTGCCAATCTTCCAGCAGGCTGCTTACGTGCTGCCAGTCCAGTGCCTCGAAAACTTCCTCTGCCAAATCGTCCTGCTGGTTGCACTCCTGCAGGATGCTGTTTCTCGTGTACACCGTATCGGATAATTCCGGGATGTAGCACGGATCATCCGGTCTGTGGTAAAACGCATCTTCGTCTTTGAAGATATGTCCTTGTCCGTAGAACTCACGGACGATCTTCTCGCCTTCTCCATTTTCATCCGGCGGCGTGTAACTACCAACCAGTACCGGGATGTTTACTTTCTGCAAGGCCTGCGACAGTTCCAATATCATACCGTCAATGGCTTCTGCATCCTTTACAAGCTCCCTTGTGGAAGGAACTCCACTCGTTCCGCTTCTCTTGGCTTCTATCCACATTTCAATATGCTCGTCGATGTCGAAATCTTCGTAGTAGGATTCCAGGCTGTCCTTGAAACTATCTGCCTGGTTCTCTTCATCGAAATCAATCACCATTGAGAAATCTTCGCCCGCAGGTGACGACTGCCCGATTTCAACATAGGTTCTTCTGTTGTCCGGCTCAATGTAGGCTTCCCAGTTCCACCCCATTTCTTCTGCCTTATCGAGAAGCATTTTCAAGCCTCTCGATATGTCCTTGTATTCTTCCATGCCCTTATTCCTCCGCATCTGCGTAGTACGCATCGAATGCAATACCGGCATTTACCAGCTTATCTTCCAGGTAATTACCGTAGCACCAACCGTCTCCATCTTCCCAAAAACTGTCCCAGGCTTTCTTTAATACCTCTCTCGCCTTCTCTTCATCATCTTTGCTTACAATAAACACGCAATCCATCCAGTCGTTTAACTGTGACTGCACTCTGATTACGCTTTCCTTTAATACTTCCACTCCGATATTCATTGTGCCTGCTCTTTTCTCAAATGTAATAGCAACTGAAATTCCAGTGATGCCCGAACTCATAGTACAAACCGTATCTCTCGAATATCTTGTCAAATTCTCTTCTGACCGAAGGAAGGATGCCGTAGTACAGCATCTCGCATACCGGTCCTTCAAAACTCATGCTAAGAATGTGTTCCTGATTAACATATTCAAAATGTCTCTCCGGCTGGTCTACCACTTCGATCAGATGCTCCCTGTCGTTGTAATAATATTCTCCGTTCTCCGGATCGTAACTCGTGTACTTCTTTCCGTTGAAGTAAATATCAACGTCCTGCCATAACCCATGCTCTAGCAGAAACTCTCGAATCTCCTTTGCCAGGTTCTCAATCTGCTCTGCTGTCAGCTTTGTTACTGCGCTCACGCAATCGCCTCCTTTCTAACTCTCTTCTTAACCAGTCGTGCCGGGTACTGCGGCTGGTTCTCTCTGTATTCTTTCAATCTCTCCCTTGCCTCTTTCCTTGTGTATTCGGTCAAGGTGTACTCCCAGCCGTACCCGTAATTTAACTGCAGTTCCCAGGTGTCGATTGTCTTTCTCTCGTATGCCATCCTACGCAACCTCCTCTTTCTTCGGCTTTCTGCCACGTCTCTTCGGCTTTTCGACCGGCTTTTCTTCCTTGGCCTCTTCTGCAGGTTCCTCAGCCACCGGTTCCTCGGCTTTCTCTTCGGACACCGGTTCTTCCTTGACTACCGGCTCTGCAGGAAGCATAACGTCCAGCTTGTATCTCTTTGTGATGCTCTGAATCATCGTCGCTACCTCTGCGCTTACTTCCTGGATTTCGTCCTCTGTAAGTCCTTCTGTCAAGCTCTCTGTCTCGGTCCAATATCCTGCATTATCCAGGAAATGATTTAATACCTTCTTTGCTCTATCGTGTTTTACGTCCCACTTCATATCGTTTACCTCTCTTCCTTTTCTCCGGCGATCAGTGCCAGTACCACTACTCCATTTATCAAAATTGCTACCAAATTCTTCGCTCTCATACCGTCGTATATGCCGACCATAACGTTGATGAACAACACCGACTGTAGGAACTGTCTCCATTTCTTCATTGCCAAATCAGCCTCCTTTATGATAGACTTAACAGTTGAGAGGCGGTGTTGCTGCCTCCCGACCGTTAAGGGAACTACTTAATCAATCAAACCTAACCATTTCAGAATTGCCGTAATCACTGACACAATCATGATTACTATGGTGGAGATTATGCTGGCCTGCTTTTCTCTCTTCTGTAATTTAAGGTTTTCGATTTCAAGTAGTTCCTTTTCCTTTGTAGAAAAGTCTTTCTTCCTACCTTTCTTACCCAACTGGTAATTCCTCCTTCCTTCGGATTTAATCAAATTGTTTTGTTTGATTATGGTTATATTATAACTCGCAGTTGCGTATTTGTCAATAGATATACTTCTATTTTCCGAGTTTTTGCCAAACAATTTTCGCACTTGCGTCAGCTTCTGTAATTTCCGGATCATCAACACCAACTAGTGTATTGCTCCGCATTTTCATTTGCGAGGACCGCAAACCCGCATGGTTGCCTGGTGCATTGTAAGATTTCTTACATAATTTCTTCTAAGGTTTCTACAAGGATTCTTTACTAGATATTAGAGATTAGATAATAGATATTAGAGACAGAATAATATATGCTCATTTGCGTACTCTCAAAAGCGTATTTTATCCACAAATGCGTGTGGATAATGTGGATAATTACGCCTCTAAAAACATATAGAACTATGACTTCGTACACGGTTCAATACCGGCTTTTAGTCTTTAGGCATAGGATAGGTACTAAAATCGCCTATCATGTCTCGGGAACTTTTCGTCAAAATACCCGGTCTTATTTTGGTTATTTTGTATATTGATTTTACCTGCAGTCTTGTTCCGCTTTTCTGCAATAAAAAAAAGAGCCTACAACCCCTGCGGATCATAGGCTCCCTTGCTTACTCTGCTGAGTTGATGAAATCCTGGCAGTCCAGTTCCCGGTATGCCTTCTCAAAGGTTTCCTTCGGACTCCATGATACATAACCATCCGGATATTTCACGGCGTACCCAGGTACTCCGTTCTTCTCCTTCGGCTCAGCTTTTACAATTTTCACGCCGATATAGTTTTTCATAATGCCACCGTTTCCTCCTACACTCTTTCTGTATAACCCAGGCTGATATATCCTGCGCCGGATTTCAGCTTGCCCCAGGTTGTGTTGCCGTTCTTCTCTTCGGCTACGATAGTGTAAACCTCGCCCTTTTTTACCTTGGTGGTAATGCCATAATTGGTGCCAGGGCCTTTTCTGACGTTTAACACGCTCGTTGTAATTCTTACCATATAGCTCGAACTCGTCTGAGCCGGTGTGGATGCAATCTTGCCGAGAACCGTGCAGTATTCCGGATTCTCTAAATAAATCCATCCTGCGCCGGATTTCAGCTTGCCCCATCCGTCCTTAACCTCAGAGATTGTAAATACTCCCTTGCCGGTCTGACCTTTGACCGCCCCGCTCATTGACGGCTCTGAGCGATAATTCAAATCGCCAATCAACACCTTCACCGTAAAAGGTGCTGCAGGCAAATCGTTCTTGCTCCCGGAACTTCCGCCAGTGTTGCCGCCAGCGCTTCCGAGTTTTTCATTTACTTTCTGCGCCAGTTCTCCCATGCGGCCGTACATCCAATTACCAGGGCAAGATTTGTTGGCAAACCATCTGTGAACGGTAAGCAGCATCTCATTACCTGCCGGGTTATATGCAAGCGCTTTATTTTTATCGCTGATCCATACCAACTTATTCTTGCCGTTTCTCCTGCAGATGTCGGCGCATAACTCGATCAGTTTATTGTAAACCGTGCTGTTAAACGCATACGGTTCGGCTTTATCAGAAGCACACTCGATTGTGACCGCTCTCTGATCGTTCGCTCCTGAGCTGGAACACCAAGAACGGTTACACTCGTCTACTACTAAACAAATGCCGCCCTCTGTTCCGATTCCATAATTACAGCTTGCCTTTACGTCGGGACTTGTAAAGCATCCTCCAATAGAAGATGCAGATAACTGGCCTACTACGCAGTGAGGCGTAATGCGGTCGATTGCATGAGTCCTTGCACCACTATGGTTCGGACTCTTTACTATACAGGTAACTAAACTTGAATTGCTCATACCTTTTCCTCCTTTACACATCATCTCGTAATATTTCTGACCATAAGCGGCGCGTTTCTTCTGAACTGCAACGCTTTGGTCTGCAGGTCTCTCGAACTGCAAAAGGACCGCATTTGACGCTCCCAATACGTCTCCTGCAGTCCTTAATTTCTGATATACGGAACTGTACGACTGCTTCATTTCCTCAATGAGGAATGCAAGCTGTGTCTCCAAGTCTCCGATTGATTTATTCCTGGCGCGGACAAATGTAAGCAAATTCTGTTTTCTGCTCCAAAACGTCCACTGCGCCAATCCATACCCGGCGCTGTCTCTCACGAAGTTCTGATAATCTCCGTTGTCAACCGATGTCGTGTAGGTATCGTCCGTATAACCCAGCTTTTTCTCGTAGCTGTTTTGTAGGTTTGTCGGACTCAGGCCGGACTCTGCGTAAAGATTACCCATAAGTCCAGCTGCGCCATATTCGCTCAATCCATTACCCACCAGGTAATTCCAAATTTTCTCTTCTGTAGTCGAACCTTTCAAAGCCACAATACCGCCTCCTTACTGGTTCGTTACCTCGTCTGTTGCCTCGATCAGTATTCCGGAATTTTCCTGCATTTTCATCTGCTTGACTGCAGCTTCGATTAAGATATTCAACTGCTCGTCCGTCAGAGAAATATTCTTTGCCTTAAGAATTTTCTTCAAATACTCAGTAACAAACGCTTTCTTGTCTTGGCCTTTCCAGTCCTTATAAACCTGCTCTGCCATAAGGACTGCCTGCTTGGCCCACATGGAAATCTCTGCTACCTTCTCGGCTCCAATTTTCTGTCTCAACCACGGCACTAGGTATCTTGCGATAAGCAGTGCCACTACCATAACCACAATTTTTACAATCTCAAAAAGCAGTTCATCCATTTGCATTTTCCTCGCTTTCTACTTTGCCCTGGGAGTTTTTCTTATCTTCAATCTCCCATTTATGATCTCTGTTCTTGTCTTTGTTAGTTCTGATCCACCCGCAGATTCCGCACTCTCCGATTGTGGCCGCAATCACGGCGCAGGCGTATGTCTCCGGAATGGACGCATACTCACGATAGATGCAAAGCATCTGCCAGTTGAACCACACAAAAAAAGCACCCACAATAATCAAAATCAGATTAAGGGTGCCTACTTTACTGAATAACTCTTTAATTTTTCTGAGCGGGTGGCGCTCTTTCTTTTTTAATCCCATTTACCAGTTACCTCCTACAAAAATGAATCTTCATCCATGCACTTCTGATACACCTTTTCTATCTTGGCAATCGCATTAACCGCCTTGTCGTTCTTGTACTCCGGATGATCGGAGCAGTAAAGCTTGTAGTGTGAAATATCATCTAAAATCTGATTGAAAAACTCTTCGGAATGTTTGACATCCCTTCTCAACTCGTCGGCAAATCGCAGGATTCTTGTGCGGCATTCGTCCGCATCGTCTTTATCCATGCGCCTTTCGAGCTTGTTGTGCTTTTCTCCCAGGTCTTTTAACTCTTTCTGCACTGATTCCAGCTTATCCATAACGTCCTTATTCATCGACTTTCCGATGGCTCTCATGCCGTTTCCGATAATCTTTCCAACTGCAGACCACGGATTTACCTTGATGGGTGTGATCTGCACCAGCGTCAAGAACAGCAGTAGGGCTCCACCACTTGCAAGAATTTCATTCAAAGACATTGGCTCTTTTACCTCCTTCCCAAACACACCGTAGTTCCCGCGGTACGTTCGTAATATCTGCCGCCTTTTCACCCAAAATGGCCTCTATTACTGCATAAAGAATGGCATCCGCACGTGGGTCCTCGTCGAACCGGTACAGATGCCATACCAAATTGTTATGCAGGTTGATTAGAAGGATTTCATTTTCCTCTGTCTCTTCCCAGTGCAGGTCGTGTGCCGCTTTTTCCAATCTGCCGTAGTCGTAAAACTCGGCGTATGGGATTCTTTTATGCTGCATACATACCTGCCCTTCGTCTTACTCTGCCTTTAACATCTTATCAACGGACGCTCTCCACCTGGTCGGCACCTCGTCGATAGTCATATTTCCGAGCTTAATCTGCGTGTAGTAAAATTTAGCCATTTACGATCACCTCCGCCAACTCAATAATTGCAGACTCTACGGCTTCCAAACGCTCGATGATGGTAGGCTCACCGGCTGCTTCCGCCTCTTTGTCGGCGGCATCTTCCTCGGTACCGCCTTCTCCGATGGTCCACCAATACTCGAAGTTGTTATTCACCTCTGTTTTGGTAACTGTGCCCTTGTGTCTGATCTGCACCTCGTCGCACTCATAAACGGTAGTTGACTCTCCGCCCTCTTCCATAGGCTCCTTGGTGGTTTTCTTGATGTTCTTTCTCAGAATGATGTCCGTACCGCCGTGAATAGGAAACACCTCGATCTTAGGCGGCTGCAATGAGTAACATTCTTTGTTCATACTTGACATACTCCTTTCTGCCGTAGCGTGATACGCTTTGTGCGGCAATCTTAAATAAATTCTGCATATTGTACTTAATGGAGCAACCCTGGCTGTTGCTGTACTTTATCCACCCTTTGTACGCCATAATTCTGCAGGCTCGCCACCAGGGGATATATCCTAAGCGTTCCAAATCGGCGGCAGCTCTCAAAAACTGTCTCCGGATACGCTTAAACACCCTGCTTCTGATAATGGTGTACGTTCTTCGTACAACGAACCCCATCATATCTACGCCCTGCGTCCTTTTATGACTTCCGCCTTGTCTCATTCTGTGAAATTCTTTCTCTTCCTCGAATGATGAAATGTGGTATATCTGCCAGGCCGGCTTTACGTCCAATCCCAGCGTTGATTTACTCCATCTCGTAGCTTTTTTGAGCGCTTTCGTCAGCTGTGAGAAGTAGCCATAAACTGTAAAATCGTCTGCATAGCAAACGATAGCTTTTACCATTTTGGTCTGTGCCCCTCTTCTTGACTGACTCAGGCTCAACAGGTATCTCAAAACATAGCTCATAACATAGTTAAAGAGCCACGACGGAAGATACCCGCCTATACAAAGATGCTCTCCTGGGTAATTTTCCATAAGAGCACCCAGGTACCAAATTAAAACTTTATTCTTGCCAATATCTCTTTTTAGCAAGTTCATAACACACTCTACTGTTACGGACGGATATGCCTTGTGAATATCACACTTGACCACATCCAGCCTTTCGGTAAACTTACGCCTTAAAATCCTTTCGATTTTCCGTTTGCCTGCCAGCTGCCCTCTTCCTGGAATGCTTCCGTATTGAATCGGCAGTAACTTCGCATGGAACAATTCCTCTAATGAGTAAACCGCTATGTATTCCATTATCTGCTGATCCGGATATTCCTGGCATATATTTCTGAGCTTGTGAGTCAGTCCATCTTCTCGCTGGAACTGGCGAATTGGGCGCAATTTCAAATCTCTGTTTCTGATGCGCCGTGTTAATTCTTCTGCTATTGCATCCGTAGCTGTGTATATTTTTTGCTTTGTACCGTCAAGGAACTCTTGTGCAAGTTCCTGTTCGGTCACCAGGCCTGTGTTCAGAAGCAATCTCTGAAAATCTCTTCTTTTGTACTTCCCATCAAATGCCTTGCGAACTGCAGGTATATTAAATTCTGTGTTTTCCACATCTACCTTCGCAGGTTTGCAGTATGTTTTCATAATTGCTTTCCTTTCGTGTATATCATCTGGTTATTACCGGCGACGTTCGCTTTCGCTACTAGCCGCCGCTGGTTTCAAATAATTTTCGCACATAAGCGTGTGCTGTATGGTGCAATGAATGATATACTCTCTAACCAGTTGAACCGACAGAGCCGTTCCAGTTCGCATCGCCGACGGAATTGTTCGAGTTACGGCACGCGAGACCCGCATTGCCACCGTTGTTCAAGTTGCCCCAGCACCAACCGGCGCGGACCCCGGACGCGGCGGGACCGCAGTTGAAGCCAGCCTTACAGCCGACGCCGCTACCGCTTGCGTCGATACCAAGAGGCCACTCAACATCTGAAATGGCGGTATCTTCGATGTAAGTCCACTTTCCTGTTGTACCTTTCGGAATGACCATCGTTAAGGCTGTCAGCTTTTTGTAATCCTCGGTAATTGCTGTTCCGCTTACTTTGGACTGATCTTCGCAAACAAAGCAGTCAAAGTTATAGTCTCCGTTTTCATCGGTGCTCCACTGCCATAATTCATCGCTAATGATTAAATATGAGCCGTTCATAAACTCGATTTTCTGCAGCATACCCGGCTCTTTTCCGTTGGTGTAATTGTACTTGCTTCCGTCAGTTCCAAGTACATCATCATTCCAACCGGACCAGTAAGGATCGGTGCTTAAATATGTGCTTCCGGCTGTTGTATCGAATGTGGTACCACCGTTATCCACATAAACTGCGGAGTATTTGGTGCCGCCGATTTCAACGTCCTTGATTGCAGTAATGAGCTTGTTTCTGCAGACGGAATAGTTGCTCGCAGTATTTCTATCTGTGCCACTCTGAATGCCGATCTGAACGCTGCTTCCAACAAATAAATTTGCCGCCTGCTCGGGTGTCAAAAGGACTCTTTCAACGCCTTCCTCAGAATATGCAGCCGTGTACTGGTAGTTATAACTAGAGCAGCCTTCGATTGTTCCGGAGTTGCCTTTTCTTGCATATTTAAGACGCATCATACGGTCAAGGAACTTGATCGTCTTTCCGCTCGCTCCACTATACTGTGTTCCTCTGTCTCTCCATTTGGTAACACCTGCAGTATGAGAAGTCCAGTTTAACGGAGCTAAGCCGGTTCCGCAGGTAATTTTTCCACTTGCGCCGATTCCTGCATAATACTTAGGTCTCGCTGCATACGCATAAACTCTACCGGTACGATCTCTTCCTTCCGGCCATAATTCGTAACCGGTTGACTGGTGGCATTTCATTTTTAAGTAACGGTATCCGTCCTCGTCCCACTCTTTCGTGTAGGTATTTTTCTGTAATACCCAGCAAAGATGTTCGCCGGAGCGAACGTCTTTAATATCATCGATATGCTCAACATAGAAAATCTCGTGGCTTCCGTCTGTTTTCTTCTCTGCAGATACTTCCAGGCACCAAAACTGAGGAAGATGTGCAAAGTCATCCTGCCCCTGCGTCTTTGCGGTAGATGGAACGCATTTCAAGCCAACGCTGTCGTCAGTTAATTCTCCGATGGCTGTAGAGCTGGTTGCGAACAGTGGGAATGTGACACCATGCACTCTGTCGTCCTCGAGGACTCTGCCGAACCATCTTTCCAGCATTTCTACCTTTGTGAATTTGCTTGCGTCGTACTGTGATTTCCACCATTCGATGAAAAGATTGTCAACCTGCTCTTTGCTGGTGCACTGTGCAACCATGTACTTATAGCAAAGGTCGGCTGCACCAGGGTTTGCACCACCTGCCACAGCCATTTTCTGCATTTCCATGAGAGCTTTCATCGTCGATTCTCTCGGAATATTGATTACATTGTCAGACATTTTTAACCCTCCTTGATGATAATATTTAAGCCGCCGTCCGATTCATCGAACGCCAGCTGCGCTTTAGCGTTTTGAATTTTTGTGATGTCCCTGCGATTTGCAATAGTATTTTCAAATGCACACATAGGTCCTGCATTGATATTGCTCGCATGGTTCGAGTCTGTCGTTTCGGTAATCTTCATAGTGTCAGAGAATACCGCAGTCTCGCTTTTTACTGTGTAATCTTTCACGTTTTGCCTCCTTCCTGGCTTAGAAGATGTCGTCAAGCACGTATGTCTGCTCTGCATCATCATCCTTTCCCTTCCTGGTAAAGGTCTTGATGCACACAATGTCGCCGTTGGTGTCATACAACCCGATCTCGCTGATCTCTTTTCCGGCAAGTTCACTCTCTGCAAGGGTACATTCGTATCTGCAGGTTGTATCATTCGGGAATGTGTAACCGTCAATGGCTTTGCGGAACAATTCCTTATTGAGCTTAGACCGAGATTCCGTCGGCGCAATGACCGTACCGGAACTGCTTACACCGCCTTCGCCAAACGCCATACCGATAATCTTCGGAAGCGTAATGGCTCCGGCACGTGCCTTAACCAGGTTCTCCCTGGCTTTCTTCGTGATCACCACGTTTTTGCTCTTTTCTGTACTCATTGGATATACTCCTTTCTATAGATTGAATTAAGGTTCTTCTTTCCGTCCAGCGTATTGCTGCCATCAAAAAAACAGTAATTCCTTGTTTTGGTAATGACCTGTGCCTCCACATCCATATCTTCTCTTTCGATTCCCATGTGATGCGTAACTGCAGCTTCAAGTCGTTTATTGCCGCCTCTGTACTCCAACATAGCGTTGCCGTCGAGTAGCAGCTTTCCGTCCAAATAGACAGTGTTCCAAAAATCAGCCTCAAACTCCGAACGGATCGCCGCCCTAGCATCCGAACTTGACCGTAAGCCGTATGTACTTCTTACTTTCATTGAGTCTGTGACCTTGTTGTAGGCGCAGGCAACCATTGCAACGATTGCAACGCCCAGTTTATAGCCTCGTGTGACATCAAGCCTATGTGAGCCGTCCAAATCCCACGAACCATCCAATAGGTGCGTATTCCAAAAAATGATGTCCGAGGCGATCCGGATTGCTCCTGCCTTGACATCATTTTCTGTTTTCTGTTCTGCTCTGAATTTTACCTTCTGCAGGTCTGCGTCTGTCGGGGTTGTAAATCCACCGAGCATATACTTAAAACCAAGCATCAGATTGTATCTCATATACGGATAGAGAAGGCTGGAACCGTCCAGCGGTTTTCTTCCATCCAGCAGATCGCTATACCAAAACGACTCTGCGATATGGAAGATTATCTTTTTCAGATTCATCTCCTCTAAGTTCCGATTGTCTGATACAATCTCGGTTCGGTCATTCATCGTAAACATCGTGTGTGACTGTTTCAGCTCATTCAGCATAGCTCTCGCTCGCTTTGATGCAAGTGTCCCTTCGCCCATAAAGTATGCTTTGAACACATTCGGGTGTGGCGCCACAAAACCATAATCTCCCGGATCGTTGATGTCTGCAATTCGTACATCAAATCCGGTAGCGGTTTTTAAGTACCCTTCCATCCGATACGGTGTCATCGGCGCCCGGTAGTCTCTCTTCCGGTAAATCAGCTGTCGCCTCTCCTCGTATGGAAGATTTTCTCGCACCGGCAGTCCCCACTTAATCTCGTGGTACATCAGTCCCCATGTGGCAGTTTCCGGAAACAGCTGGTTTAGAATATCCTCAGCTATTTCTCTTGCCGTGTCGTATTCCTGGCCCATGACCTCATACAGCCACTTTCCGACATAGGAATTGTCGTAAAAGCCATCTGAAACTGAGGCAATCATGTTCTTTGCACTCTCGCTGACCGGGAAATTCTCTAAATCAAACCTTTCCACATTTACACCCCCTAACTAAAATTAAGGGTACCGGTGTCCGGGTACTCCTCGCTTTTCAGAGTGATGTTCTGCATTTTCCCATTCATCGTGAATGTTTCAAAGTCCTCGACTCCTGCGATTGCAGAAATCAACGGTCTTACATCGTTGTACCTCAGAACTCCTTCGGTTTTCGCCTGTGCATAGACCGCTCTCACGGCTTCCGTAAAGTCCGCCTTAATTTGCTCGATGCCGGTTGTTTCATCGTAGCTGAGTCCTGCAATAACATAATTTACGGCAACCGTTGTGGCTGCCGCACAAGTCAGTTCTGCTGTTCCAGTAGGAAGCAATCTTGCTGACCTATCATTCGGAGAAACGATGTAGTTATACACATCCTGCACTAGCTTCGCATTGGCCGGTTTTCCGTTTCCGTCTACCAGCACCAGCTTCACTGTACCGGGACCGTTCCACGTAGAAATAACTATTGCATCTCCTGCTCCCGCCTGTTTCGCCCATCTCTTATAGTCCGTATCATTCCCCAGGTAGGTCATACTGTTGTCGTACTCTGCAGCGATCCTGTCGTAAAAATCATCGTCTGTCTCTCTTTCGGTGCCGCCACGGATAGGCTCCGGATTGTTAATCTCGGTCACATTCTTATCTGGTACCATCATCAACACGACCGTATTCGCCGCTACGTTAGAACCTGTGCCTGCTTCAACCGCTGATACCGGTATAAGCACTGATCCTTCGTTTCCAACAACCGCATCCTCTGTGGTAGCATACTCAATCGACGGGCCGGTTTCGGTTGCCGCCGTACAGAATACCGTCCCGGATAAAATCTCGGTTCCTTCTGCAGCTGTGATTTTCACATATCCAAAAGCCGGTTCCGCTTCGTGTCTTGTGAGATGTACCTGGCGACCGTGGAGGTCTAACCATTCATCCCAGGCATATTCCGGAAACGCAATCATCAGTGCCCTTACGATATGGAAATTGATAATTTCGTCTTTTTCCAATGCTGCAGGCATCGTCATATCATATGGAAAACCGCCCGGCATATCGTCGATGTCGTCCGGCAGGTTGTTCATCATTCGCTCGTGAATTTCCTCTGCCGAGTTTCCTTCCAGGAACTCCGGTCTGTTAAATTCCGGCTGCATACTCTCCACCTCCTTTACAAGCTAATCTCTATTTCTTCATCCCAGTTGCTGCCCTTTACCTTGAAGGTTACGTGCATCTGATCGCCTTCCCAAGTAAATTGAAAATCCCGGACATTTTCTGCCCGGGGATTCACCATAATTGCATCTGCGATTGTTCTTTCCACCATAGACTCAACGGTTTTTTCGTCGTCGTTATCCATGGCACGTTCCATCTCGGTACCGATTGAATCGGGGTACGCCAAACAGCGGTACCGCTCTGTCTGTGCGATCTTAAAACACCAAATGGCGAAGGCTTCTTTGCCGTCGCATTCCTTGATCCGGTGTGCCCCATCTCTCACGAAGTCTCCCCGTTCCGGGTCCCACTTCATACTCCTTTTGTACTGAGTATCGTACTGGCTGTCCTCCGAGATAAAATCCGGTACCTCAACAACCGGAAATAGTGGCTGTGACATTTGCCTCGCCTCCTTTATGATTTCTCGATCACATCAATTACAACTGCTTCACTCTGAATCCAGGCAACCAGCACTCGATCCCCTGCTTTCACCGCCGGTATCGTTACGCTGTGGCTATGAAGTGGGTTTCCGGCTTTAGATGTACCGAGCGTCAATCCTGCAGCCAGTCTGCAGATCGTATAGTCTCCCTTCGGAATCGGCACCGGGAATGTGTTCGTTTTCAAACTTCCGTTCGCCTGGATTTCTCCAAAGTCCAAATTCAACGGAGACTCTGTTTTCTGCGAGGTTCGCCTATCTAACACCTGTGCCAGTTTTGCTGCCCCTGGGTGTCCGTCAAATTGATCCATCTGTATCACCTGCCTTTAATCAAAAGTCCCGTCGTCAACCCACCCATACACGTTGCTTCCACTGTCCGTATGGATCAGATGCCAAGGGTGTGCTTTCCCGGAACCGTTCTTAATCGTAATCTTTGCTTTTCCTGCCCTGGCGTTATAGCCTTTTGAGCCTGGGTAGCTGCTCACATAATGGGTTCCACCATGGAAATTCACGATGTCGCCCACATTGTAATCTTTCTTTTTCTCGGAGCTTGCCTTTTCTTTCTTTGGCTCTGCAAGTTCCAAATCCATTGTCATGCTGTAGGTGTCTGCCGTGTGCTGGATGCCTTTCACGTAGTAATACGACTGGGCCAGCTCACTCATTACATACACCAGGTCGCCTTTTCGGACAAACGGAACGTCCGGAGACTGTACTTTAATCTCCTTTTTGATTTTTCCTTCGTCGTCTAAGATTTCCTGTGCTGCAGATTTGGCGTCCGCAAGGCTTTCATCCTTACCTCTCGTATAAATTCTCTGACGGATACCATACTTTGTCTCGCCGTTTACCGTGGCTTCAACACTGGTTCTTCCATCATCGTCTGCCTTCCCTACAACCTTGACCCTAGTAATCATATCTGCTGTGCTTATGCTCTGACTGAACATCTGCGTGTTATCTGTCCGGAATACATACACCGTCTTATTGCTTCCTCTCGGAATAACGGATGTCTTACCTTTCCTGGCCTGCACAAAGCACTGCTCTTCGCCTTTTTTTGCTGCATCGTCCAGCAAATTGATGATGATGTCTGACAGATACTTATTGTTCTCCACCGTTTTGCCGTGTGAAGCATTCGGGCCTTGATATGATCCCTGCGGTATCTCCCAATCATCAAGAATCCCTTCTATCGCCGACTTTGTGCCGGTTCCGGAAGGGAAATATCTGTTGTCCTGGCTCTTCTGCAGCTTGTAAAGCTCGTCGTAGCAGGTACATTTCAGCGTATGTCCTCCGCTCTTTTCAACCGGATTCCACGTTTCCACGTACCCTCGTGCTACTTCCTCGTCCTGGGAAGCACCGTCTGTTGCGAATACTCCGACCAGGCACCCTGGCTTGATTATCTTCGACAGGTAACCCTTGGATGTCTTATCATTCTTCGCCACAAATGAGGTTCTGACGGATAACTCGCCGTCGTTCTCTTCCCATCCGAGGTTTTCGATGTACTCCTTGATGTTGTACTGGTTCTTGTTTTCGTCCATAACCACGACCCGGTACTGGATTTTCGCCAAATCAATCATAGCGACCTCCTATCCCGGGATTGTCAGAACTTCTCCCGGCCATATCCAATGACCGTGATCCGAACTGCTCTTTCCGTGCTTCTTTGCCGTGGACTCTATCGTATCCTTGTTTGCATCGTAAATTGCCGTCCACTTGGTACCGCTTCCCAGTTTCTTTGAAGCGATGCCCCACAGCGTATCTCCGGAGACAACTGTGTAGTTACCTCCGCTCGATGAAGAACTGGCTCTCGGCTTCGTTTTTTTTACGAACGCCGCAATTTTCAATTCATTTGTGCTGTAGATTTTCAGCGGTTTCTTCTGAACAAACGTAATGGAATACTCGACATTGCCATACGCTCCAACCGGTCTCGGCTGAAATGAAGAAATCGTAACATCCACGTTTATCCACGTTTCCGTTACGATCAATGTAAGCACTGTCTCATTCAACATATAGTCATTCAGAATTTTTACACACTCATTTGGACTTTTCCAGGCATTCGTCTTGACGATTGCCTCATTCTTCTTTGACGCTCCGAAAAATACACCATCCCACGAAAACTCTGAAACATCTGTCCCCTTAGGTACCTTTACGGTACCCAGGGAGATGATGTCAAAACTTTGGTACTTGGCTGCATATTTGCCCTGCACCTTTTCGGGTAGAGCCGGGAACGTAAACTTTGAACCCTTTTCCACCGGAATTAGTTTAATATCCATTGCCTACGCTCCTTTCGTGCTTGTTACCGGCATATTGGCGAATACTTCGCTTAACTTGTCGGCGATGTTTCCGCCGAGTTCGTCTGCAATTTCGCCTAAGTGCCTTCTGATTACGGCAACAATATCTTCCTCGCTCTGACCTTCCTTCGCCTCAATTTGGAAATTCGGACTAACTGCAACATTTACACTGATCGGACCAGTCTGTGGTGTAGAGGCCGAAACCTCTGAACTTACCGGAGCAAATGTTTCTGCTGAGTTGTCCTCATAATTACCTTCTGTGGTGTCGTTATGGTCATAGGATGCGTTTCTTGTCGCCTCAGTGAATAAATTATGGTCTGATACCATATCGCTCAAATTTGAGCCTTCTATACGACCGCCCTCTGCGTGTTTAGAAACGCCGAGTGCTTCGCCTGCCTGCTCATATAATTCAAGCGCTCTTGTCCTCCGGCTTGGGTTTGTCGGGATAACAAACTCGTCCCAGCCTTCCTCTGCCAACCATGACAGCTGAGGACCGCCACCAACTCGACCACCTGCAGCGTGTTTCGCTGGTGTTGATGTCGTTGTTGGAATTGTCGGCAGCGTCAGCAGGTTGTACTTCGGTGTTACGTTTACCGTCGGACTGATGCTGAACGGACTTGCCGTTGCTGTATTGAGAGAGGTCTGCAGACTGGTCCTCAGCCCTGCTGAGCCATTGGTAAGACTCGTTGACGCTCCCGTGTTAAGAGATGTTCCGAGGTTTGTGCCGGCTGTCTGCCACTCTGACTGCAACGTAGCGAAATACTCGTTCGAGATAGGACCGTAATTCTCCATGACCGTCGAAAAATCAAAATCGGCCATCTGATCCTGCATATACTGTTGCATAAATGTGCTGAGTGTTTCTTCACTGCCGCTGTTCTCCAGGGCATTGTGAAGTGCTTCCGAATAGGACGTCTTGACACTCTCGAAATACTCGCCGTAGTAGTCCGACATCTTCTTTTTCAGATCCTCTGTATTCAAGCCGATTGACTCGCCTTCTGTCGGACCTATGATAGACTCCATGAGTTCCGTCCAGTCCTCATTAGTCATTGAATCCCAGTCGATTGCTTCCTTGATTTCCTCTGCAGTCGGTACAGAATCTTTGAAATCCTGCATAATCTTCTCTTTGGTGCCATCCGGTACCGCAAGTGCCGTCTGTAAAATCTGAGTCGCAATGTCCGTCTGAACTGCCGTATCGAGATTGAGCTTGTCTAATCCCATCCAGCTTGCCACATCAGCTGCAGTCCAAGTCTGTACGTCCGGGTGTGCCAGCAACGCATTGTTCAAAGCTGTTTCCAGCTTCTCCTTCGTGCTTCCCTCAATCTCCGGCATATAGCCTTGAAGTGAGGAGTCCCACGCCTCGGCAATCGTTTCCAAGTTGAACGAAGATACTCTTGCGTTAATCTCATTCAGCTGGGCGTAGTAGCCATCGGTCGCCTCTTTCACGGCCGCATCGTACTCTTCCTGCGTGATAGCTCCGTCTGCCAGCTGCAGGTTCAGATTTGTGAGCGTGAGCGTAAGTGCCTGCTCGTACTGATCCGACGCATTACTTACCTGCGTCTGCAGCTCTTCCTGCAAAGCATTGAAACTATCCATATCCAGCTCTGCGCCGGAATACTTAATCTTCAATGTGTCAAATTCCGCATCCGTCCTGGCCTGTGAAATCTTTCCTGTGATAGCAGAAATCTGATCCTGCAAGCTCTGAATTTCTGCAGACTCGTCAAGACTGATAACACTATCCTCTAAGGCAATATCCACTTTTCCGCTGAGTTCTTTTCCCAAATCGTCCAGCTGTTTCTTCATGCTGCCGTAGTAGCTGTCGAGACCGCTGGTATCTGCGTCGGTTCCAGTAAGCAGTTTCAAAGCGACTGTCGCCTCGTAATGGTTGTTGTCAATATAGGACTGGCTATCGCTGATGAAGTTTTCGATTGCACTCTTGTAATCGTCCTTCTGCAGTTCGTCCAGTTTCATTCCTAAGCTGACTTTCCAGTTTTCCTTTTTCAAGGTCGATACTGATGTTTGCAGGTCACTAAGTGCCTGCTGTGTGTCACTGGTTGCAGTTGTGAAGGTGTTTAGTCCGTCCGTCATATCACCGAATGTAATATCACTCGCAATACTCTTGACCTCTTCCAGGGATAACTTGATCTTTCCGAAAGCATTCTTTGCCACATTTTCGCACTCTTCCTGGAACATAGCTGAAAACTGCTCCGCAGAAACCTCGCTATCGTTCATAGCATCCTGCAGAGCCTTATTCTGAAATCGTACATCTTCGATTGACAAACCGGTTGCCTGGAAAATCTTCTGAGCTTTCTCAGCTTCCTTCTGCATTTCTTCAACATTATCCTGGTACTCTTCTTTGACCTTGTTGCCCTTGATCCATCCTGCGATACCTCCGACACCGGCACCGATTAAAGCACCGACCGCTGTACCAAGACCAGGAATTACAGAACCAAGTGCTGCACCGGCCGCCGCACCAGCTGCTACACCGCCTGCTTTCCAAGCGGCTGAACCACCGTAAGCGGCTTTCTCATCCTTATTATCGGACTTGATAGATTTATACAAATCCATTGCACTACTTACGAGTGTTGCACCACCGGCAATCGCTCCTGCTCCTGCACCCATTCCGACTGCAGATAAAGCTCCTGCGCTTAGTGATGTTCCCCCGGCCAGGTTTCCTGCTCCGAGGTTGATTGCCAGCATTGCTGACTTTCCGAGAAGTCCGGTACCCATTGCGGACGAACCAAGCATCGCTGTCCCAAGTCCCATCTCTCCGGTTCCCGAACCTAATACCGTCTTTCCTGCTTTCCCCAGGCTGATTGCTCCCTTGCCAAGACTGATAAACGGACTGGCAATCTTACCGAGCAATACCGCTGAGAATACAGACGACAAATCTGCAGACTTACCGCCCGGAAGCAGTTTGCCCGCATTTGATACTAAATTACCGAGTCCATCCATTAACTTCGCAGACACGGCATCGAAATCAAATCCCTCTGAGAATCCTTTAGCGAACGACGCTCCGATGCTGGTTCCCTCGTCGAATGTTTCCGAGATGTCAATACCGAGCATTGTCATAACGCCGATCTTAATTCCGCTACCGATGCCTTTTCCGATGTCTCCGGCGAAATCAGCAAATTTTGCCTTTCCTTTGGTGTCCCACCACTCCTTGAACGGATCAGCAATAAATTCATCCCAGCTCAGTTTCACCTTGCCGAGAAAATCTGCGTTTTTCCATTCTTCTGACTCTGTTAAGTCATGGAATTTCTTCTTCATGCGGTCCACCTTTGTATCTACCCAGTCCATCATTTCATCAAGACCGGATTCAACCGCTGGCATCTGATCGGTAAGCCAATCTGCCAGGCTTCTCACGTATGGAGATAACCTCTCACCAAATGAGATTTTCACTCCGTCTACTGCACTCTGCAGCAATGTGATAGAACCCTGCAGGTTATCCATCATCGTTTCAGACATATTCGCTGCTGCTCCGTCTGCATTGTTGATGGCATCTGCCAACTTATTATAGTCCTCTTCTGAGGCGTTCAAGATAGCAAGCAAACCTTTCTGTGCCTGTGTTCCTGCGATTGTATTTGCCAGGTTTGACTTCTGCTCGGCCGTCATACCTGCCGTAGCCGTCCTTAACTCACCCATCACATCAGATAAATCCCTGGCCTGCCCGTTGGAATCAAAAAAGCTGATGCCTAAGTCTTTCATAGCATCAGCCGCTCCATTGGTGTTCGTCGATAATCTCGTGAATATTGAGTTGAGTGCCGTACCGGCCATTGTCCCCTTAATTCCAGTATTCGCCATTAAGCCTGTCATAAGGGCAACATCTTCTATGGAGTAACTGAGTGATCCTGCCATAGAGCCTGCATATTTGAAAGTCTCGCCCATTCCGGAGACTGTCGTGTTCGCATTTGATGCAGCCGCCGCCAAAACATCTGAGAAATGTCCGGCATCACCGGCTTTCATGTTGAACGCCGTAAGTGCATCCGTAACAATATCGGATGTCGTTGCCAAATCTTCTCCGGAAGCTGCCGCCAAGCTGAGAATGCCTTCGATACCGTTCAGCATATCGTCGGTTTTCCATCCAGCCATTGCCATGTAGTTAAACGCCTGTGCTGACTCTTCGGCTGTGAATTTCGTGGTTGCACCCATTTCCTTTGCCTTATTCGTCAGTTTGACAAGCTCTGTGCTGGTGGCTCCGCTTATAGCCTGGACCTGTGACATTGCGGCCTCGAAGTCCTTGTATGTCTCTATCGTGTCTTTCAGACCGATACTGACTCCCAGGACCGCTCCGACTTGGAAGATCGGATTCTTCAACAGGTTTATGATCCCTCGAACCGGGGAGGTTATGAGGTCAATCGCTCGCATTGTAACGCTCCACGTTTTCCCTGCAAAACTCCTTAGCCCATTACCCAGCGTAGAGAGTACCGGACTGATCCGTTCCTTTGCTTCAAGCAGGACTTCGTACTTTTCTTTCGCCCAGCTTGCTAGGCTCTTCTCGGTTTTCTGAGCTTGCTTGTCAAACTTGGAAACTGTGTCGCTCGCTTTCTTGGCTGAACTATTCGCACTATTGGCCGCTCGTTCCATCTTCTCGAATTTCTTCGTAGCATTGGAGACTCCCGGATCGGTATTATCAACCGTCTCAATAGGAATTTCGATTCTAAGTGTTTCCGCCACCGTCATTACCTCCTTTCTGTGATTCTAGGGTTATCCGCATAGACGCAAGCATGAATGCCTGCACGCCTTTCGGTTTCTCGTAAAATTCATCGGGGGTTATTCCTGTCTTTTGGAATATGTGATGTAGCAAGCACATCTTGCCCCCGGCTTCAATTAGTTTTTTGCTACTTCCTCAATGTTGCTCTCGTAGCCGCTGAGGGTGTCGATCGCATCAATAATGCGGTCTTTCTCGCCAGCTTTAAGTGTGTACTCGATTACATCCAGGCCGGACATAATCTGAAATCCTTTGCTTTCAAGCGCCTGCCATACCTTCTTGTTGTCCCATAACTTCTCTCTATCCTCTGCGATAGTCGCCTTGTGGATGATTGCTGACTGGTACTTGATACGGTCTGTGTCCTCCGGCATCTTGATACCAAGTTGCTTATTGCGAACATACTTTGTAAATTTCTTACGGCACTTGTCGTACTCCTCTGAGCCGAGAGGTCTGATAGAGAATGCAAAAGCGAGCTTGCCGTTTCTGACAATCTCAATCCTCTGCGTTTCCTCTTCATCGGAAGCGAAATCTGCAGCCGCAATCAGACCTGCGATGAAGTCCTCCTCATTCGCTCTGATTACCTGCTTTGTTTCCTCTTCGTTTGTCTCCACTGTGCTTACTGCAGGCTGAGTATTCTCCTCAGCTGTTGCCTCGCCTACTGTTACGCCTTTTACAAATTCTTTAGCCATTTGAATGTCCTCCAATTCTTTTTGATTAAATAAAGGGGAACCGCTCCGGCTCCCCTGCTGGTTTCTTATGTGGTACCTCTTATCTGTCTACGCCGAGTAATGACTGTAACTTAGGCGGTCTGTTGACAAAGAAGTTCCAGTTTCTCTTGATAACATCGCCGACAGTGACATTCTGAATGTCTACCTGCCCGGAAGGAATACACTCCTTGTAAACCACACGTTCCTCGGAACCATTGCGGCCGAGAAGTGAGCCCTGGAAGTTCCAGTGTGGCATATTCTGTGTTTCTAATGATTCCATAAGCGCCTGGATAAACTCATCGTCCTCCACTACAATCTGAGACATAGTGAGGTTGACAGCAAATGTATTGGCTGTCTCGTGTTCCTGTGCGTCTCCAAGTACGCTATACTTTGCATTGTTCCAGTTTACGTTAGACGTGAATGTGTCAACCGTAGCAAGTAAAACTCCGTCCTCGCTATAGAACGCTCCGTCCTTACCGGTACGTGCGTGTCTTGAATCACCGGCGGCTCTCTCGTTTCTAATCATCGCTTTTTACCTCCTTCTACTCATTGGTGCTGAAACGGAAAATAAAGCTGAGGTAGATATGCTCCATAGAATCCTTGTCGATTACATCGATGTCGAACCATGCGGAGTCTCCGTCTGCTGTGTAAGCAGAACTCTCGCTTACTGTGCAGGCTACCAGCTTGCCTTCCTCTATCATTGCGTCACCGACCGCCTGCAGCTGAGAAATTACAGTTGCCCGGCCGTTGGTGTCATTGTCTACCTTGCCTACCAGGTTGTCAGAGGTGGTATTGATACGTCTGATAAGCTCGAAACGAGTCTTAACACGGCGAATCTTTTTCCAGCCGTCGTCCTGGTTGTCCTTCGGCGTAATGAGGGTATTGATCGCATTATCAATCCACACCTGCTTAGCCTTGTTATAACTGAGTACCAGGCAGCCTTTCTTCTCTGCAGCAATCATTTCAGTGTTTGTCAGCTTTTCCTTGATCTCGGAGAAGCCGCTGACTACTGTATGAGTGAGTGAAGAGTTTGCCGCTACTGCGCCGATCATACCGGCAATACGTGCTGCAGTCTGATAACCGTCGATCTCCGTACCTTGCTCGTTCACATGAGCATTGAGAACGTAGTGCATCTTCTCGTCATTGAATGAAGCAGCGTGTGCTTCCCTTGTTTCCAGGTCTACCGTGTGCTTCTCAGCAACGACCGCCTGTGTAAGGGATGCCGCATCAAAAATACGATTGATGAAGCTCTGCAGAAGCAGATGTACCGAAGTATCCTCGGTATCGACGCAGATTGTGTTAAACTCATACGCTTCTGCCTGCTTAAACGCATTGGAGTAGTCTCCATTCGTTACCTGCGGATCAGTTCCCTTTGTAAACTGCGACTGAGACACGTTCTGTAATGTTACGGCGCCGGACTTGATAGCCTCTGCCTTGAAATTCTTGGAAGATGCCAGCGCATCCACAAGGGCATTAGCTTCGTCTGTTCCGGCAGCAAATTCCACCTTCTCAAACTCTGTTGTACCGGCATAAAAAATGCACTCTTTGAGAGTGCTGTCTGAGAGCTTTTCACGGACTGTTACTACAAAGTCCTTTGCTCCGGGATATTTTGCTGTGATGCTTACTGCGTCTGTGTTTTCGTTGTCCTGCAACTTGATACTGCCCTGAGTGCCGCCGTTACCGACTCTGCAGGCGATGATCGTCTTTGCGCCACCGGCGATTGCCTCTTTCATTGCGTCCGTAGTAAGTGCGGTACCGAATGTTCCTTCGTAGCCATCCTCTGCAGATAACTCGATTGCCTCGTTGAGAGGACCGAAATCTGCACGGAAGATTACTGCGGTAACACCATTCATAACGCCAGCAGCGGCATTTCCGCCTTTCTTCTGAATGTTGAAATAGGTACCAGGACGCACCTTAGTTTCGCCTAAAATGAATGTTCCTGCCATTTCTACTTAACCTCCTTCTGTAAGAACTTGCTTACAATTTCCTTTGCCTCTGATACTGTGTACTCGGCTTTGCCGTCAGTTTTCAGAGCGGCTGCAACGCATTCCTGCATTGTGCCGAATACGCTTCTTGCGTTGCCTGCAAGCTCGCTTACTGTGTAAACGGACTCTGCAGGGGCCTTTTTCTCCGGCTTCTTTTCTGCCTTTGTTTCAGCAGGTGCCGGAGTTGCTGTTTCCTTAGCCATGCTTTACCTCCTTAACTGTAATTTCCATGAGCTGCCATAAGCACGTGAGGCTTAGCCTTGTACCTAAGCAATCCATAGTGACCTGTGATGAATACCTGGCCTTCCTTCAAGTAGTCAGATTTGTAATTCACCTGTAGTCTCTTGATGAACATAGGCGAATGGTCCAGCATGATTACCTCTCCGTCGAGTGACAGGTGGTTGGCAATATCTGCGGCCATCTTCAATCTCGCTGTGCTTTCCGGGCATAAAACATGGACGGCAATTTTACCGTCCATCCAGGCTACTGTATTCGTTTCTTCCTGCTTCTCAGATGAAATCAGTCTGCAGTAAACCACCGGCTGATCCGCTGAGGCTTCGGTTATCTCCTCCATCCGGTCATATCCCATAACCAGGCATTCCGGGTACAACTCCTTGATATACTTATCAACCGCCATTACCGGGTCCGGATCGGACGTCTCCATAGACGGATATTCCAGGATGTCAAATCTGACTTCACAGCCGATTGCAACACCGGCTTTTCCTGCATCCTCGCCCATAGTGAACGCATCCGTTCTCGCCCAGGTAAAGCAGTACGGCGTACCGCCTTCCGGAAGAAGGATCACATCACGCAGGCATTCCTTCACGATAGGCGCTATGTCCTCCGGGAATACATCTGTCGTGTTCTGACAGAATATCGATACCGAAAGACTACCGGCACTGTTTCGTTCTTCGTTTGCCTGCAGGTCGTAGTTGTAAGTTACCATAGGGTACTGCGTTTCACCGCCCCACCCATCCTGTTCGTCGCCCGGTGCTTCCGGACTAAAAACAGCAGGCACACCGTTGTAGGTTGTAAGCCTCTCTGCGAGTGCTGCCGTACTGACGAACCTTTTCTGAATCAGTTCTTCCAGCTTCACTCTGTCACTCCTTCCTCAGTGTCCTGCTTTTCGATGCCGTAGGTCTTGACCTCCGACATATCGTGTGAATATCGGATTTCCCACTGAGCGTCTACCGCTTCATCAATGGGAATCCGAAAGTGATTAGTTACATTGCCGATACCCGGATGATACTGGACGATCAGCTCCTTCTCGGTGGCTGATGTTACAAATCCGGCTTTACCTTCCGGCCATGTGCGATGCTTGCCATAGACCAAATCGCCCCTGGCAATCTCGCTCAAATCGAAGGTTGCTATCGGCTGTTCTACTACCAGTGCCATATATCATGCCTCCTTAGCCATACGGCTCCTTGTAAATTTTCTCAATTTCCGGGGTTGCCTTCTCCTTGATCTTGTCTACGAATGGTCTTGCTGCCATTTTCTTCGTTCCGTTTTCAAGGTAGCCAGCATACTTCTCTTGACTTTCCAGCTCTGCAATGATTTGGACTCCGCCACCAGCGGTACTGCCTTCACTCTTTACCTGGCCATTCCAGTGCATACGGAGATTTCCTGTACGTCTTGCCGGTGGTTCTCCTGGTGCCGAAGCTGTGTAGGTCGCTTTGCTGTGCGGTTTGCGATATGTTCGCCCGCTTCTCTGACCTTTTAGCACTTCCAGCTCTGCGTTCCTCATGGCATTCACTGCCCTAACGCCCCTGGCTACGACTTGTCGGTTGATTTTGGCTACCTGTCCTTTGATTGTTGCCCTTATGGCACTTCCTGCACTCCCTGCTTTTCCATCGTTCCACAGCTTCACTTGACATCCTTCCTTTCCTCGGCGTAGTAGATTGTGGATATGCCCAAGCTACCCACCTCGTCCAGGTCGATAATGTAAAACGTGCGATTTCCGAGTATGAGTTTATCGGACTTCTTTGCCTCCGGACTGCCTGCCTGCACAATCGTATGGGTGCAAACACGGTCTCTCGTTGAATGAGATTCCTTCTGTTCCTTCGTGGACTCAGCAAGACATCCTCTGATGATCTTTGAGCCGTCTCCCTTTGGTGCGTTTGCTACCCTTCCGCTCGCTGTTACAACCTGCGTATTTGACTCGACAACAAAATCCTTGAATAGGTTTCCCGGCCTTAAATACATAAATCTCGCATTTATCATCCGTTCCACACCCTCTCGTTTTCGTGCATTCCGGTATGGAAGTAAGGCGGACCATCTACCCCATTTCCAAACCGTGGCACTGACACTGATTCTGCCTGGACCTCTTTTTTCAGCTTGTCGTAATCTTCTTTCCAAAGTTTCGCCCTGCCGTTCATATCCAGGCTGAGAGGACCGGTCTTTGTGTTGACCTCATACGCAAAGCGGCGGCACAGACTTTCAAGGAGCATCAGCTTTGCTCGCTTCCACTTTTTCGGGTATGCGTCGATTGCTGCTTGTATCTCCTCGTCGGTCAATGCCGTCGTATCTGCCAGGCCCTCTACCATCGTGTCTCCAAGCTCAAACCTCATACGATCTTTGCCAAATTCTGTGATGTTTCCCGGCTCATATGTGTATGCACCTTTTGACATTAGGTATCAGCTCCCTCCGTATTGCTGTCTGTGGTTGCGTTACCGCCTGCGGATTCGTTTGAATTGCCTTCGGCGGAGAATAAGGTGTCGTGCTGTTTCTGAGCCGCTTTTTTGACCGTAGCACGTGTGTCTAAGGCGTGAAGCAGAATCAGAACGCTATCGGATTTCACACTGGCTACTGCCTTTGCACCGTCCTCTGCATTCATCTGCAGTACATCGACAACTGACTGAACATCCTCTGCACTGCAGGAAACCGCCGTCACATTGCCGCCCTCGCCCTTGACTGTCACGGTAAAACCGGCATTGTCGGAGTCGAACGGTTTAAGCTCTGCGACTGCGGACTGGATCATTTCATCTACCTGCTCCTGTGTAAAGCCTTTGTCTGCATTGGCGACTGCATCGGCGATCATCTTATCTACCTGCTCCTGCGAATAAAGGGCACCGGACTGTTCCGGTACCCCTGCTTCGTCATTTGCGGCTGAGATTACGCCGAGCTTTTCTTCTCTCTCGATGTTTACCACGAGTTCTGCTGGGATTTCATCCCCGATGAAGAATTTTTTGCCGCCATAACTGCAAGGCTTCTTTGCAATTAATCTCATGGCGAAACCTCCTTACACTGCGTCGTAACCGAAGAACGCAAGATCATCTGCAGTTTTCTTCATGTCGTAAGCCATAAGACCCTCGACAAACTCAGAATGTGTTCCGGCCTCACCCTGGTAGTTGAGTACCGGAAGTAAGATGCCGTTCTCTAACATGTCCCAAGTGAAGATGTAACCTGCAGAAGGCTCCTCGATGGAAGGTGTATCTGTTGCATACGCTAACAGGAATGAGTTAGGATCGCCGATGAACTGCATATTTGCAGCCTGGCCTAAACCGGCTTTGTTCTGCACGGTCTGATCAATAACAATTCTGTCAACTCCGAAGAGCTGTGCAAGCACGTTCTCGGTAACATTTGCAGGATTTGCGGTTGTACCGCCAAACTTCACTCTTTCGAGGATCGCAGGGTGTACCTTCAACGCATTAAATACGTTGATACCGAGTCCTAATCTGTTAGGAGTACGGCCGGTTGCCTGTCTCATGGCAGTTTTCTTTGCATCGAAGAATGCAATAGGATCGCTGTTGCCGTTGCTGAACTTAATGAACTCATTTCCGGAAACAGCTGTATCATCCTTGCCCTGTCCTTCATTCGCCCATACTCCCTGCTTCATAAAGGACTTGGAGAAATCCGAATCCTGGTGGATGTTTGCCTGTGCTGCCATAACCTTGGTTCTCTGCTGGCGAGGGTCCGCAGTACGAGGTCCCTGGCGGCGGTTAAGGTCCGTCTGACGAATGGAGTCGATACCCATAATCATCTGATCTACCGTACAAGCATAGGTCTCTGTGTGTTCAGAGATTACTGCAGTGTCAACCTTGCCGTATGCAGGCTTTCTCTGCCAGTTATCACGTAACAGATCCTCTTTGTCGAATACATAATAGTTGTCAGAGGATAACCCTACCGGGCAAACCGGGAACATATTCTTTGCAAGGGTCGTTGAATCCTGCTGATAATAAGCCAGCGCCATAGTGGAAAGCGCTGTATGTGGTCTGAAAGCACCCTTGGCAATGTCTGCCTGGATGCTCTTTGTTGTTCTTGTCATTTACCATTTCCTCCTTCTTTATTTTGCGGCATTCTTCTGATACTTGGAAATCTGAACTCTAACATAGTCATTCTCAGCTGCATTGCTGAGCGCCACGCCGATCACATAATCTCCGTCAGCTGCCTTTGTTGCTTTTCCTGCGGTTGCAGTTACCTCTTCGCCCTTCTTGATGGCTCCGCCAGCAAGAATGTAGCCGATGTCCTTAATCTGAACATCTACCTGGTCGCCCTTTGCAACCTTTCCGGACTCTGCTCCGGAGATGTCGTTATAGCCTGCCTCAATAATTGCAATGCCTACGATAGGTGCTGTGCCGTCGGTTGCTACGACTACATCTCCATTCTCGTCATATTTGAGAATGAGGTTTCTCACATCGTCGATAGCAGCACCGGCCTGCTCTGCGATTGTCACAGACTGGTTAATCTGTGAGCCGTTGAAGTTTCTCTTTACCATGGTCTTTTCCTCCTTCCTTAAAATCCTTCCTCAGCGTCGTATGCGTCCATAAGGTCCGGGTTATCTTCCCAAGCCTTAGCCAGCGCATCCGTATAGCTCATGGAAGGTTCTTTCTGCATATAGCTCTTGGCGATACCTTCGATCTTGCCCTCTGCATCACTTACGTGCACAGAGCCGTGGCCGGACTTGCCTACCTCGGAAAAAACGCCGGACTTGTTGACCGCTTCCACGGTGGCATCAAGAACGGCGATCATATCGTTGTATGCAGTTCCACCGGTAGCTCTGAGAGATTTGAGCATATGTACAAGCTCCTCTTTCTTCTTGCCGATGATTTCATACTTGCCTGCTACGGCTTCAAGTTCTCTGTTCTCAGCATCCTCACGGAACTTTCTGAGTGCTTCGATTTCTGCCTTAACAGCAGGATTGAGTCCCTTGTAGATGTCCTCGCCATCTGCAGGTGTTTCCTGGTTCTGCTCAGGCTTCTCAACAGACTTTGTTACCGCAGGTTTTCCCTCCGGAGTCTGCTCTGTCTGAGCCGGGTCGTCTGCCACGCCGTATCTCTTCTCAATATCTTCGAGAATGAGAAGCTCAGCCTGGGTCATTTTGCTCTTGTCGATCTTCATATCTTCGTTGTCTCCTTTCGACTGTTTCTTTTTGCCCTGGTCCTTTTTGTCCTCTGCGTCTACCTCCGGATCGTCTCCTTCTCCGGCAGGCTTTCCAGCGGCGGTCTGTGCCTTCTCGATGTTGTCATTCAGCCTTGCAGCCGCAGACTTCATCATTGCCAGGTCACTCTCCGTCACCTCGTCACTCTTTACGATGTTGATTACCTTTCCGCCGGACCAGTTGCTAATCGCTTCCTTCACTACTGCAGTGAACTCGTCAAGGCTCTCATTCATCGCTGTTGCTGCGCCGGTGCTATCCAGCTCCTCGTCATTCAGAATCGAACAGAGGCTTGCCTGCAGTGCGTAGCATATATCCCAAATTTCATCAGCAATCTTTCTGTTCTTGATTTCATTGAAACGCTCGTTGAAACTAACAGAGTTGCCTTTCAGAACTTCCTCTACTGCACTGTCGATCTCTTCCTGGTTCATGCCGGCCTTTTTGCCGATGAAACCGAACAATCGGCTGACAAAACCATTCTTATCGCCATTCTCTCCTGTGGACTGCCCCTTTTCGCCTTTACTCTTTGTTAGCTTAATGTGAGCATCCGGATTTGCACCTTCATCTACAAAATCAACCTTGCTGATTCTGAGATTTTTTAACTTTGTTGCCACTTTGCTTCCTCCTTTCCGCAAGATTTATATTAAAAAAGACACCTTTGCGGTGCCTCTCCTAATAACGGAATGATGTTTCTGTTGCTGATAAACTCTTCTAACTGCTCTACTGTGGACTCTCGCAGGTTATTCAAACCGTAGCGGTCCATAAATTCGAGCAGGAAATCAGAAAAAGGCACCATATCGGATGCCTTGCTGATCTGTTTTATCAATTTGTTCTTTTTGCTTAGATTTGTCTCCATAATGTGAACTACCTATGCCCTTATTACACTCTCGTATGTGGAATTATAAGGTTAAGACTGCTGAAAAACTCAATACGCCCCATTTTTACAAGGTGTTTTCATCTTCTACTTCGACTCTCTCGGCTTCTCCTTCGATTGAGAACATCGGATATGTGCCGTCCTTAACCTTTTCCCATACATCCTCGTCGGTTACTTTGAAGCCGATCCACCAACCAATCGGAAGAGTGCCTGCCGGGATTCCCATTGCCTGCATTTTCTCTTCCGTGAATACCACGGATTCAACCAGGACTGCAGCGCCACCTCTTTCGTGCATTTCTCCGCCTTCACGATAGAGCAACACGTACTGATATGCTGCGTTTTCCAATTCTTCCGGCTCGATGATGTCCTCCTGCCAGTCCTCAATCTCTTCTCCGTCAGCACGGATAGCCACATTCGCCCAGCCAAATGCCAGGTGCTTGTCGTCGTCGGACTTGGCAATCTTAAATCTGCCCTTAATCACATTGCTGGCAGGCTCTTTCTTCTGCGGTTCTGCAGACTTCTTGATGAAATCAGAGAACTTCTTCACTTTCTCACTTCCTTCCTCTCGGTGCAGCCACTTCGATATACTCGATAGCGCAGGCACATCTCGGGTGTGCAGGTGGTAACATATGTTGCCCTGCAAACAGAACCTTCCCTTTGAAATCAAAGTCGGAGTCCATATCTACCTCGGTACCTTCCAGTGCATTGCAGATGTCGCACACCGAATCGTCTCCGGATGTACTCCACCGCTTCACCATTGTTCCAAGGTACCCTTCGCCCTGTGCCTGGCGTATGCCTTCATCAGCTCCACGGTTATAAGCAAAAGCACTCTCGGTCTGAGCGATTGTGAATGCCCTGGCCCGGTGCTGTTTCTCTGCATATTTCTGAGAAGCATCCAATGCCTTCCGGCGGATGCTCTCAACCTTCATTCTCGGATGCTCTTTTCGCATCGTAGCCACGATATTGTCATAATACCGGGCATTTGCTCTTGCGTCACCCTCTGTCAAACCGATACATGGACGAATAAGCCTTGCCAGTTCATCTACTGTGTGACTCTCTCTCATTTTCTTTTCTAGGAGTGCCGCTATTGCGTCCTTCTGCTCTTCTGTGCATCGGGTAATAAACTCAGCTCCTCTTTCACTGATCCAGTCGAGAACGCCTGGCGTCTGAGTGTTGAACTCAAAAGCAAGGCCGTCCAGGATTGGTTGCCCTGTTGGTCCTGCCGCTATTGCCTGCGTCCACATTGACTGTAATCTCTCGGCAACAAGCACTGAGTAATCCTGTTGCCAAGCCTCCAACGTCTCTTTACTAAGACTTCCGTCCGCTACTGCCTTTCGGAGTTCCTGGTACGTGATGGCGTCTTGCTGATCCTGCCAAAATCCGCATAGGATTTCAACCGGTTCGTCACATTCGCTCTGCAGGTACTCTTCAAGTCTGCGTAGGACTTCTTGACTGCCCGGTGTCTTTGCCTTGCGTATTCGCTTTGGTCGTATGAACCTTATTGCCATTTGTACCGCTCCTTCCTAATCGCCTTTTAGCGGCTTCCGCCACATTGTCGGGGATTTCTTCGCCTTCGTCGTTTCCATCGCTTCCTACGGCCGTCTCGGGTTCCGGTGGCTGGTTCTGTTCTGCCTGTTGCTTACGCCGCTGGTCTACTGTCCTGTCGTCTGTTGTTCTCTCCGGCAGGTGTCCTACCTGGCGAATGTAATCTTCCAGTCCGTCGTCCGGTACTAAGATTCCGATGCCGGTCATATCCTTGATGAATGCCGCAACCTTCGTTACGTCCACATCTGCAATGTCGCCGTGGGACATCTTTGGGTACTCCGTGATGCCTGCAAAATGTTCACCGTTAATATCGATCAACGGCGGGATGCCCTGGCTGTTGAATGTCTCGCAGATCATGTCTAGGAATGCACCGATTGCCATAGCGAACAACTCCGTCTTATCGGAGCTCAACGCCCAGGAACCGGTCTCTGAATGCCCTAAGAAAATAAAATCCGCCAGTACCGTCATTGCAATTCGGGTATCGTAGCGGTTGATGATCGCATTCGTGTCAAACTGTCGGGTGCCGCCGGAACTTAACAGCTCCAACTCATATCCTGCCGGAAGTACCACGCCTTCCATCTCGTCTCGACGGATGCTCTTTACCATATTTTCCAACGCAATTCGTGTCTGCTTGTTGTCCTCAATATTATCGTTCCAAAGGTCTAATCCTTCCGGTCCGTGCATTACCGGGAGTCCTGCAAGGTCTCTTTCAATGCCGATTCCTTCAATCTCCTGGATTCTTCTCTTGAAGTACCAGGATCGGTAAGCATTTCTCAAAATGCTTCGTCCTTCCGGGTTGTTCTTCCTGCTCTTTGTACGGAACAGCAAAGCCTTACTCATTGGTATCGTGTAGGTACCAAAGTCCGGAGGCGGCATCTGAGTCATTCCCAGCAGATTGTCCTCGTTGTCGTATTCCCATCGGTAGAGCGTTTCCTGCGCTCTGATAGGCAATTTCTTCCATCCAATCAAGCCATCCGTGTACTTACTCTTCGTGGTTGGGTTCTTCGTATTTCCCATGCGGCGCTTATACACGATCTCGTGGAAGCTCCAACCGTAAGTGAGGAAAGATAAGATTTCCGAAATTGTGTCCGTCCAGGTGTCCTGCATATCGTGCATACAGCTTTCTACGAACTCTGCAGCCTCTTTGTCCTTTGCGGTATCGCCTCCCGGCTCTACATTCCAGTCGCACTGTCTTACCAGCATCTCGATAGCGAAGAGGATCGCACCTACCACATCGTCATTCTCAGACATTTCACGGTAGACCTCTATTCCTCGTGTGCCTCTCAGTTCGTGAAGGAACTCCTCGTAGATTGTTCCTCCGTAGCGTCGCTGACCTATGCGACCGATTTCTTTGTTAGCCATCTGTTCTCACCTCACTTATTCCAATAACTGCTCTTGCCTAACCGGCTATCCTTAGGCGGTGCTGAGTATGTAGCACCACTCTCCAACTCTGTAAATGCCGACGAGCTTGCATCCACCATATCCTTGAATTTTGACTGTGGGAAGTTCTCGCACTCGTTGAAATACTCTTCATTCCACGGTGCAATCAGCACATCAACATTGCCCTTATCCATGCCTTCAAGCCCTAACCACTGTGCCGAGAACGGTTCTGCTCTCGTCACCTTGTCTCCGGACTCTTGAATGCACTTAACAGCAAAACCAGCCAAGAGCTTCATAAAACTCTGTGCCTGGTCTTTACCTGCTTGGCCTGGGTCCTGTGGAAGTCTTGTTGCTACCCTTCCGTATTTCGCCCTGTCGGCTATGCAGGTCTGCTTTATAATTTCTCTCACATCGGACGAACTCAACCGGCGATTGATAACGTCGGCCACAATGTACCGTCCGTTTCTTCTCTTTCCGATCAGCACGCCTGCTGTGTATGCCGGGTCTCCCTTTTCATCCTCAGATGTTGCCGCAAGGTCCCAGCCTCTCGCCCACTTGATAACATCGGGCGGTATCTCTTCCAGCATATTTACCTTTACTCGCTTGAACATCAAACCTGCGGCGGCTTTAATCTTCCAGTTGCCATGCAGTAGTCGCTCTCTCTGCACAAGAGCCATCGCCTGCAGGTTGGCTAAATACCCTGGGTCATTCTTCATCAGAATTTTGTTATCATGCAGCGTACTCGCAATGAACGTCACGCTCTTAGGCATCGTCTCAGCCTGTTCCGGCTTGACACCGTTCTCGATAGCTCCCTGCACTGCCTCTTCCCTGCTGTCAAACCAGGTAACGACCTCATTCAGTCGCACCATCCAGCGGATCACTCCCGACCGTTCCGGTATTGGGTAGCCGGTCTCTTGGTTTATCCACCAGGAAATGAACTCAGCAACCCAAGAGTCTGCGTCCGGGTTGCAGGTGGCTCGTACATACGGCTTTACACCGGAATCTGTACGGTTTCGAGACAGCATATAAAAGAACTGGTACTCGCTAAAGTGTGTCAGCTCGTCAAATCCTATCATCGTGAGCTGTGAACCCTGCCAGTCGTCGCAATCTTCATCACGTCCGAGGTGGGCGAAATTGACCGATGCGCCTCTTTTGAAAGTCCAGTGTAGTTTTGGTGTCTTTAACGGCTGGGAACCTTTCACGTAGCGGTAAATCTTTCGTGAACTATCCCATAAGCCTCCTGGAGATGTTACCTGCGTGTAGTCACGTCGGAAGATAGTTGCGTTGTAGTCCGGATTGTTCATGTACCGAAGCGGCTCTAACAGCAGTCCAAATGTTTTTCCTCCGCCTGCAGCGCCTCCATAAATGCAAATATCCGCAGAGGTCGCTAAAAACATTTCCTGCGGTCCTTTCTGCGGAGCTAATACGATTTTCTCTTTCATCAATCGTCCCTCCCATTATCCGGAAGGTAAATCTGAACCTCCGCATCATTGTCGCTGGTCTGATCCACATAGTCCTGTGGTCTATCCTGCCAGCGGTCTCTCTGCCGGTTCTTCAACCAAAATATCTGAGCCGTGACATCCGGCGGTACGTGCTTCTTGGTCTTTTCAATCTTGACCGGTTTCACATTGCCGTCCTTGTCATACTCAATGATTTTCTTCTCTTCCTCGTACTCATAGCCGGTAGCTCTCTCGTAGAGACTCCTTATTACCTTCGCATCTGATACGCCTTTACCTTCTCCAAGCGCCTTGCCGAATGATTCGTGTTCCTTGGCCCATCGCATAATGGTTCGTTCGGAGACTCCCATGGCAAGGGCGATCTCTTCATTGGTGGCACCCATTGCAGCCAAAGACCACGCCCAGTTATCGTGGTAAGGGGCATTGTATTTTGGCTTAGCTGCCATACATTAACTACCTGGCACTGAGGTAGTCAGCACATAGGTACTCGATCAGTTGCCACCTGTTCTTACTCGTGATTGTCCCTTCCTTCTCAGCTTTCTTGATTGCCTGCTGAATAACGGAAGCGGACTCACCCGGTACCGCATTACTGCCAAACAGTTTAGCGAGGTAGGTCCATTCTCCTTCCTCTGTGAAACCGCAGTCGTCCATCTTCTGAGCGGCGTTCTCGATCATGGAGTGGATAGCCGCACCGACGTTTCGGATGTCCGTAAACTTCTGATACTTGCTAAGTGTCTCCACAAATCCCTTGCACTGCTCGTAGGATGCCACGCCCACAATGTCCGGAGCCTTTGATTCCAGGTCTTTAACCAGTGCGTCCATATCCTTTACCTGGTGCGGAAGGAATGTAAACGTCACATTCTTAAAATCAAACTGAACCGCAGGACTCAGCATCTTGTCGTACTGTTCCAGCGGTTCTTCCATGATCTCCTTGCCGACGAATGACTCAATCATATCGTCCACATCGTCTATCATCTTCACGATTTCTCTCAACGTACTGTCGTCGTCGAAACCGGAAATTGCATTGTGTGCCAGCTGCTTTGCCGCAATCTTGCTTCGTGAGAGACCGGACACATCGACAATAGCGATGATTTCCTTCATCTCTGCAGCACGTGCGCTCTTTACTCTGTGGTGGCCGCTGATAATTTCCAGCTTGCCATCCACCAAAACAAAAAGAGGCAGGCTTTCCAGCTGTCCTCGCTTCTTGATATTAGCGGTCAACTGATCCTGCATCTCGTTTTTCATTATCCTGGCGTTGATGTCCTGCTCCTTAACCTTATCCAACGGAACCTTGGCGATCACCAAGCCGGAACCCATATCATAGATTACTTCGCATCCTTCGATTTGCTGGATGCCTTTGCTCTGTTCTTCTGCCATTCGTTTTCCCTCCTTAGCCATTCTTGAAGCGTCTGCTGTTCGGTTCTTCCCTCTACTAGTTCAGCCTCATACGTGAGCTTGTAGCCGTTCTTCTTGTCCTCAACCCTGTTTACCAGTTTCATGATGCCTCGTACCTCTTTGTTCTCCGGGTACCTGGTAAGCATTGCGGTGCGCATCTTTGTGACCTTCTCCTGTTCGATATTGTCCAGGAGTGTATCTACAAAATCTCTGTTCTGCGCCAGCATATAACACAGCCTGCCGAGGCGGTATGTCTTGTGTGGCACCTTCATCACGTACCAAACGAATACGCTGTCTGCCGCCATCTTCGAGATGCCGAACACCCCAGCCACATAGCCATCAATCAGCAATGCCCTGTTGAACGTCGCCGATGAACCAACAAAATTGTGAGTCCATAACTCTCTGTAATACTGAGCCTCTGCTGACTTAATCGGGATAACCTGTACCTTGCTATCTTCCCGGATCACATAATCTCTCGGAAGCATACTGCAGTCTAACGGCTGTAACTTACTCTCTGCCGGGCGCTTTATCTTCTTGCCGTTTGCCAGGGCGGTTGCCTCTTCCTCCCGGTTCGTAGTGATGTAAGCATTCAAATCTGCTCTCGTGCCGGATCGGGCGTATATCGTATATCCTACGGCTTCGCCTACTCTCTTCTCCTGGTAGCAGATAACCAACGCCTTCGCATCCATGCAGAGGTCGTAGAACTGCTGGTGTCCTGTCTCCGGGTCAAACAGTTCATACGGCGGTTCCTTCCAGGTCATCTTGCCCTGTGTGTCGTAGAACTTCTCATATCCGGAGAAGTAGGTCGGTGGGTTTGCAATAACCAAAGCGTGCGGATCGTCCAGCACCTCTTTCAGATGCTCCCACATATCCAATGGTCTGTAGCTCATGCCACCGAGCAGGTTCTTGATTACCTCTATCTGCCGATTGATACTCTCGATGTGTTCCTCTCGTCTGAGGCGTAGGTCTGTGAGTATCTGATAGAAATAATCATTGCCCGCATTCTTCGAGGTTCTGAGGTACAGCTGCGCATACAATGCCGTTGCCGGGTCAAGAAGCTCTTCGTCACTAAAGCCTTGTGCGTGAATTTCCAGCGGCTCTAATGACTGGCCGGTAATCGCATACCCGAGAACTGTTGACATCATATTGACGTCGCTGGTCTCGATCTGCTCCGGCTTAAACCCATTCTGTACTGCCAGGTTCGCCATTGCAAAGGTACCGGCACACGGCTCAACGAACCTTGTATATCCGGACTTCGCTGCAGTCTCGATCAGAGTAACAAGAAACTTCTGCTCCGACGGACCTAAGCACCCCAGGAACATTGCTCCCGGATCCATAAAAAATGCCATATCCTTGTCTCCTTCCCTAAAAATTGTTCAATATATACAAAAAGCCGAGGCGGTTCCCTGGTACTGACCCGGGGATTTTTGATACCTGTCTCAGCATATTGCACAAAAAGACCTCAGACCCGAAGGATACTGAGGTACGTTCCGTGATAACAAATAAGGCACCGTACCCTTTCGGATGCGATGCCGTTGTTTTTGGACCGGAACCCTGCGATGAACAGGACCTTAACTATGGAATAGTCACGTGCTACTTACACCAGTTCCGGATGTTATGATTAAATCCCTGCCAAACCAAACAAACTCAGCTGCTCGTAACCAGGTTCTTCCTTCCTGGCCTCGACTGCCTTCTTGACAGGTTCCTTGCTTTCTTTCTTAGCTGCAGGCTTCTTGACCTTCGGCTCTGACGGATCGTATAACTCCTCAATCAGTTCTCCGGTCTGTTCCGCCCACCACTCAGCGAATACGGTTCTGTGGCACCAGTCTCCTGGAACTCTCACATCTTCGTAGCAGAGAAGCACAAGTTCTTTCCCTTCTGCTCTTGCCTCCGTATTCATCTTCTCGACCATATCAATAATTCTGTCGGTGCCGATACCTTCCAACTTCTTGTAATATGCAGGCTTGAATCTGTCAAGCTCCATATTCAGCATATAGCCTTTCGGTGCCAGTGAGTAGCACTGCTTCCTCAGCGTGTATCCCAGCGGAAACTTCGGTGTTCCGATGCTTATTCCTACCGGGTAATACTTGCCACTCTGTAATTCCTTGTTGCTATACCTGCTAATCCAAATTGCCATCTCAATCACTCCTTTTATGCTGGTTGTTTATAGTTTTATTATACTATACAGACCTGCCTAAGTACACTGAAATAGCCTTATTTAACCGATTGTTCATATTTCCTCTTCGGCTAACTGGCAGGGATTTCGCCCTGCCGTGCCTGCCGTTGGGAAGAAATACAACTGGCTATTTTTAGGGGTGACATTTGGGTTATCGGCTAATTAGCATATTACCACTTGGTAATTCTTTATGCAACCTACTCATTTTCTACCAGGTTGTTTTACAGCCACAGGGAGCGTTTAGAAATCCGCGCCCAGTAAGTAAATAGCCACAATGCCACAAGCTATTCCTATGTCCTTGTAGACGGTCTTATCACTTATGTTTTCTACTTCCGAAATCTCCTGCACCGTATAAGGTTTTTCGTCCAGGTACATCATGCTTAACTCTCTGTAACGGCGCTTCGCCTCTTCGCTTCCGCTCTTTTCACACTCCTCACGGTACATTTCAGTCGCTTTTTCTATCCGGAACACACAGTATAAATCCTCTTCACGCTTGCGCTCCGTATCTTTGATTGTCCTCTCGGACTTTCCTGCTATCTCTCTTGTGTTTCCCATAAGGTCCTCAACGAACTTCCATCTCAGTTCTGCCTGCTCCTCCGGAGTGAACTGCTCTCCATCCGATAATGTCGCCTTGATTCTTCTGTACGAGCTGAGCAGTTTCTTTGTCTTTCTGACTTTGCTATCTTCCTTCTTTCTCCTACGCTCTTCCTTCTTCTGCTCTTCCTTGTATGCCCTTACACCTTCCTTGGCACCGATAGCAGCTATTTGGTTGATCTGTTCCTGCGTTAGTGGGAAGATTGCTTCGCCCTTTGCCTTCTCCTTATTCTCCGTTGCCATAATGTCGCCTCCTTGACTTTTCTCGCATTTGCGAGTATAATATTCTCAGTCACGAGTCGTTCCTATCAAAGGGGCGGCTTTTCTTTTTCTCAACGGTTTCTTGCCTTGCAGGTGGCAAAGTGTGATATGTAGCCAAAGCCTTCTGCGCTCTCGGATGATACCTTATCAGCACATACGACCTCGCCTTCCGGCGTAACTATCTTCTCCTTTGCCTTCGCTCCTGCTTCTGGCCTGCGGTAGCTGATCATCGTAGGGTCTACCGGCATATTCTTTCCAGCCTTTGTCTTAACCCACATAATATGACACCCGCAGTTCCTGCAAGTCCCGAACGGATCATGGGACCTCATGGGATTTTATCACTCCTTTCTTACATCACATTCCATTATTGCTCTCCTATATTCCAAACACTATCAAAGCTACTATTCCCGCTATAAACATGATCGGTGCCAGGACGATAAACAGTACTGCTCCTACCGTTCCTATAAACTCGCCTACCCTTGTTTCGTCGCAGGTATCTATACCACCACATATGAAATACTGGCCTTCGCCCGTTTCCGGATCAATTACTCTATCGCAACACTTTCCATTGCATCCATACATTTGTTGCCGCCTCTTTACCGCTTCCTCTTCGGTCTCTTTGTGCCTTCGCACCTATTTCACCCCCCCCGCTCAATTTTCTTCAATTCTTCAATGCTGATGATTCTGCAGTCCGGGAGCATGATGTTCGCATCTCCCAAGTTGACTGCAGTACCTTCAATTCTCATTTTTGGATAGCTCACCAGCACCGAGCATTCCTGCGCTATTCTATATGCGTTATCTGAGATAATCTTCCGGACTCTCTTCTGATCTGCTACTGAGGTTCGCTTACCGTTGACCGGTATCTTCCGGAACTCAGTCTGCATCTCAGTCTCTCCTTTGTATATCCGTTCATACACGTATAAGAAACCTCTTGCCATATCGCTTACCCTTTCTCTTTGCCCGCTACAATCTTTGCCTTTTCTCCGGTATCTTTGATCTCAAACATCACGCCAGGCCTCAAATATGCGATTGCTACCGGATGCCCGAAGAAATCCTTTGCAGCTCTTCTCAGCTTTTTCTCATACTTTGCCATCTTCTTTGCAGCGTGCGCTCTTACCCATTCTCTCGCAAATTTCATCTGCTCCATATCGCTCTCCGGTGTATTCATTCTGCCTCCTTACTTTCTGTTCGGTTTCTTGATTTTCTCAATCTCCTGCATGGAAGGTTTGCCTACGCACTTCTCCATCCCGGCCGCCAGTTCCTTTGCTCCCGGGTTGTTCTTCTCGACTTCATCCGCCAGGTGGCGTAGGACTAAAACTATCAGTCCTGCATCATTCTTGGCGTATGGAGATATGCTGTCTATAACCCTCTCTGAGTAATACTGCAGGCCGTGGCTTACCAGGTTCATTGCCTGCTTGGTCTTGCCTTTTGCAATCAACTCATTGCCTCTGTCTACATAACTGCTCACTCTTGGTTTCATCAGTCCCATATCTACTCCTCCGGATCTTCGTAATCGTAACCTTCTGTGTCTGCATCGCCCAGGATGTCGTCGGTAATATCCTCCGGCTCTTCCTCATTAGGTTCCTCGGCTGGTGTATCTCCCGGCTCTTCGCCGTTCTCTTCCGACTGTGTTTCTTCCTCTGTAGGCTGGGTGTCTGTTTCCTCTGTCTCCGCAGGCTTCTCTTCGTCTGCCGGTCCAGGTAACGCCGGTCTTACATCTGCATCGATGTATGTACCGTCGATAATATCCTCATTGCCTTCGCCTTCCTGCTTCTGACCCTGCATAAAGTCTGAGTCAAAAATCGTTCTCTGCTGTGTGTTTGCAATCGGCTGTAATACATAGCAGCCAGTCTCTTCATCCATAACCATCTCCATCTCGTTGTTGAGATTTCCACCTTTCTCGTCGGTAATCTTTACTGCAGATGTGACCTTGTGCTTGAACTGCGGCTTGCTAATCTCCCTGGACTCTCCCTTGATATTCGGGTCGTAGTTCGGGATAAATTCCTTCACCATGGTAACGTCAATCTTAATTGTCATACTTCCTTCGTTGGACTGCTTCTCAATCATGTTTCCAAGAAGTCTCTGCAGAACAAAATTCATATCGTGCTTCATATTCTCGAAGGTATTGCTGTCGAAATCCAATTTCTTGTCAAAATCATTCATCACTTACTCTCCTTTGCAATCTTGCCGTATTTGATATTGTTCTCATTCATAAAAGCAATCAGTTTTCCCAACTGTTCCTTGGTTCCGTCTGCAAAGAAACGTACTCTGTACTTCTTTTCCTGCTTAGGCTCTTCTTTCGGTGCAAATGGATCAACCACCTGCGCTGCTGGTGTCGTCTGCGTTTCTTCGGCTACCGCCTGGGCGAATGCCGATCTCTCAATGGACTCGATTACCTTACCAATTTCGGACTGAGGTTCTGTCTGTTCGACTTCTGCGGCGGCTTCCTGTGCTTTCTTAGCTTCTGCCGCTTTACGCTCCTCTTCTTCTGCCTCACGCTTTGCCTGCTCCTCAGCTTCCTTCTGCTTGCGGATTTCTTCCTGGCGTTTTCTCTCGGCCTCTTCCTCAGCCTTACGGCGCTTGTCCGCTTCCAGTTTTTCTTCCAGGTCTGCCAGCCTCTTGTTCTCTGCCAGGGCCTTGCTGAGGTCCAGGGTCTTGATATACACATCCTTCGCATTCAGCTTATACTTACTATCCAGGCTGTCGATAGTCTCCAAATCCGTCTTAACCGTGTCGATCTTGTCCACGATTTCCTTCTGTGCGGTTGCCAGCTTATATGTCTGATTAAGGTAATGGCTGTCGAAAATCTTTTCAAACGGCAATACCTCGGCCAAATCTCCGATATTTTCATCGTAGGTAGCCTTGATAGCCGCTTTCTTTTCTTCCTTCTGTTTCTCCTCGAACGCCTTTACCTGCTGGTCGATCAGTGCGACCGGCTCATTGATAAGTGCCGTGATTTCCTTTAACTCTGCCTCGAACACTGCATAAGGCTCATTGATGATGTTCTTTACCTGCTTTCTTCTCTCCTCAATAGCCTTAATGAGCTTGTTCAGCTCTGCCCTGTCATTCTTCGCTGCCTTAATGTTTTCCTCGGTGTAAACCACATTCTCGTAACCGGCGATCTTGGCTCTTACTGCAGCCTCCAACTCTTCCTTGTTCCACTGAATGCGTCTGAGAAAACCATCCTCTGTCGGGTTAATCAGTCTGAACTCCATTTTCCCTGCCGGTACTACCGCTGTCTCAACAACTTCTGCTTCCACTGTTTCAGTTTTCTTTCTTCCTGCCATTGTCTACCTCCTAAATTTGATCCGGTCCTACGACCTTTATCATCACATCAACCCTCGGCGTTTCTGAGTAAAACTTCCTTACCTGTGCATCCACGACTGCCGAATCATCGTGGTACGCTACCAGGTTTAGACTGTCACAAACAATCTTGCCGATATTATCCCAGTCCGGCTTCTTGGTTGGTCTGATCCTGTGTTCCAACATTTCCCTGCGCTTCTTCTTGCTGGTGGACTTCGGAATTTCGTAATATGCAATTATCCTTACATCCAGCATTGCCCCTTCCGGAAACATCTTTCCTTTGGCTGCTTCGTTGTAAAACAGCTTCACCAGGTTTTCATAACTGGTGGTCTCTTTCGGGGTGTACGTCTTAACATACGCCCCAGCTCTTGAAAACTTCGGTCTCTGTTTCCCGAATGGCTGTCCTGGTATTGTGAAACGAATCTGCTTCATATCTTCATCCACTTTCTGCCTCCTATGCCTTGTCGCCAATCTCGGCCGACATCTTATCCGTCACCTTCTTGGCTGTCACCTTCGTTTTTCCGCTTGTTGCTTTGTAGAGTTCTGCCTTATCTGTGCCTTCCTCCACATACACCTTCAAGTAGTAATCTAACTGCTTTCCGGTCTCTGTCTTTTTTCTCTTTCCTGGCCCGACGGTATAACCGTTCTCGTGCAGGATTGCCGTAACCGTCTTGCGATCTTCCAGCTTGTCAATGCTGATTTCTGCCACCTTAATCAATCCCATGCTGTCATTCCTCCATTAAATTCTTCATGGCATCGAACCTCTTCGACGCCGCCTTTTCTCTCCAACTTCTGCCTGCAAACCTTACCGGAAAGCACATCTCAAATATTCTGTCATAGATACGTCTGTATCGGATGTCCTCTGACTCCTGCATATCCTTCAATGTCATATTCGTAGTGAGGATCAACGGCTTTCCGGATAAATACCTGCTGTCGATGATGTTGTACACCTTCTCTAACGCATAATCGGTACTTCTCTCTGCTCCCAGGTCGTCGATAATCAACAGCTTTGCCGCATTCAGTCCCGCCATTATTCTTTCTTCCTCGTCGGGGTTGCCCTGGATGTTCTGCAGTATCTTCACGAATGATGTCATAACCACCGGGATCATCTGATTCAGCAACTCATTCGCAATGCAGGCGGCCGTGTAACTCTTCCCGGTTCCGACCGTCCCCCAAAACAACAACCCTTGGCGTTTCTCGTACATTTCGTCAAACCTTTTCACGTAATTGCCTGCGAGGTTGTAGATTTTCTGATTGTCTCCGTCCACCTGGTATCCGTCCAGCCTTGCCGCTTTTAGCTTAGCGTCCATAAGGCTGCTGGCTTTCAATCTTTCCAAACGCTGCATTTCCTGTCTCTTCTTTTCTTCCTCTTCCTTGCGTTTGTTCTCCTCAACCTTGCACTTACAGATACATGAAACAATTATCTCCCTGCCGCCGGTAAAATCCGACGCTGGCAACCTGGTCTGCTTTTTGGTTCTGCAGACTCCGCAGTAAAGCAGTCCGTCTTTGCCGATGTAGTCGCCCTCATTCTGCTCTGTCTCGAATGCTTCTGCAGGTAAAACCTTCTGTAAATCCAAATTCATCGTCACTCACTCCTTCCGAACGGATTCTCGTTGTCGTCGTACTCTGCTTCGCTCTGTGCGGGCTTGTCCTTTGGCAGATAGTCCAGGAACGGCGTTGACTCTCCTAAGAATGTCTTGCCATGCTTTATGTACATTGTCTCTGTTCTCTGCTTCTTACACTGTGCCGCATAGTTCTTTACCGCTTCATACAACTGCTCGTGGGAGAAGCCATCTTCCAGGCGGGCCTTATACTTCTTGTATGCCTGTCCTTTATCAACCTTCCTCGGGTATGCCTCCCATAGTTCCTCGAAATCCGTGGTGTAATTACCAATCGCCTTATTTGACTTCTGTTCTGCAGGCAGTACCTGTTCTTTCGGCTCCGGAAGTTCCGGCGTTTCTGTGCTTTCTCCTGCCAGTGCTTCCTTCTCAGCCTTCATGCGGTTGTAATATTCTCTCTGCCTGTCAGCCTCACTGGACGACTGGCCGATGAAGTTCTGAATATCCATCATGTAGATTGCTCCGTTATCGAGCATCTCGATTAAATCCAGCTTCTTGAATACATCCAATGCTTTCTCGACGGTGCCTACCTGGTGCCCTGTCAAAGTTGCCAGGATTTCCGGCGTGTACGGAATCACATTTCTATACATCAACCTGCCGGAATTGCTCAGGCTTTTCAGATAGAGTTTCAGCAGGATATTACTGTATAAATATCCGTCCTTCATGCTCTCTAAAATCTTCATCTCGTCCGTGTCGAAAAAGTCCTCTTTCAGCTTTAGGTAGTAATACTTTCTGTTGTCTGCCATTCAGTCACCGCCTATCTCCTTAAATGCCTGCTGTTAAGTCCATAATCGAGATCGGCTTCTTTAAGACTCTGTTGTGTCGACAGCAATCGCACAATTCGCATCTGTCCGGCTCAACCTCTCCATTCTTAACTCTGAGGATTCTCGGCATATTCATCTCTACCATGTGCAACGCTTCCTGCAGATAGTTGTCTGTTACGTGGATAATGCGGATGTCCGGCTCTGTCTGCTTAGTTGCTCCTGCAATGAAGAACGGCAGCTTCTCGCCGGTATTCTGTCTCACGATTTCCTGGTAGACCGCACCCTGGATGTCGTAACCCCAGTAACGGACAAAATCGAGGTAGCCGATGTCTTTTACCCACTTCAAATCCGTAATGGATGCCATGACCTTCAAATCAACGATAGCCACTCCCGGAATGTATGAGTCCATCTTGATCTTCCACTTCGCCCCGAACAGTTCTCCTGTCATAATGACCTGCTTCTGACCGCTCATATACTTCATGAAGTATTCGTCTCGCTCGATACGGGCGATGATCTCCTCTGCCTGCTTGAAGTTTGCCTTTAACTCTCCCTTCTGAGTGAAGATTTCCGGATTGTCCTTCTTGAACTGATCCAGGCTTCCCTCAAAATAACTGTCTACATAGCTTCCTACCAGCAACGCTGTACTCTTTTCATCCTGCCAGCGTCCGTTAAGTTTCTCCATTCCATAGAACTCACAAGGCATCTTACCGTAGGTTCCGGCAAAATCCTTATACCCCGATACGCTCATGTACTCCTGGTTAGCCTCCTGGCTATAATAATTTTCTGATGTCAGCTGCATTCTTCTTCCTCCTATTCAACCTCTTCCAAATCTAAGCCACCGATCTGCTGTTCCTCTTCTTTCTGCTCGATCTTATCAAACGGGTCCTGCGCCTCTACGATGTCCGGCTGGTTGTCACCGTAACTTCCATCGCCATCCTCGCCGTAAACTTTCTGATCGTCCTGGATTGCTCTCTGCATATCCACTGACAACATACCCCACTTGCTAAGAAGCATCTTAATAACCGTCTTTAATGCCATTGCCTCAAAATCTGTCGTCCACTTGCTGCCCTTCTTGTTGTTTTCCAAGTCGTATCTATACGCCGTCGAATACTTGCGGGCATGGTTATCTACTTCTGCTGTTGTCATAAACAGTTCTTTTCTGAAACCGGTTAATAACTTAAAGCAGGCATAATAACCGGCAATATTTTCCGATTTTCCTTCGGCTCTCTGCGTGCATTTTGAAAAATCTTTCACAAACTCAACCTCTCCTGTGATCGGATTGTATGAAACCAGCTCATCCTTATAAACAACAGAGCAGTTCATTTTTTCATAAGATCCTGAGCGGATCGCCAACTGGATAAATCCCTTATACATCATCTGAAACTGTGCTTCCGGATGTTTCTCCCATTGTTTCGTCTGCGGATTGTACTTATTGTTGTTGTAAGGCACGATTGCCGCAAACCCTAAATTGCTGTCAATCGGCAAATCGTAGGTTGCTGCCACAAACGCCGCACTCATGATCGTTGTTGCCGGGCATTTCTTTAACTGTGCTGATCCAGCAACCACATTCGTAATGGATGCCAAAAACTGCGGTGCTTTCTGCCCTAAGACTTCCGTAAATTTCTTCTTTACTGCATCCTGGGAAATCATGCTCTTAACCTGCGCTGCTACACTTAACTGCGTTCCCTGCTGTGTTGCCACTGCATTCTGTTCTGCCATACTACCTTTCCTCCTTTTCTGCTTCCGTGAGACTTTCGCCACACAACTTTAATATTTCTTCTGCGCTCATATCATCCACGCATTCTTCACAAATCTTCCCTTCCGGAGAATCCCAAAACTTATCTCCTGCCAGGATTCCATACCCGCATTTCACACATTCGTGAACCGGTACCGGCTCCGGTGCGTTCGGGCATCTTGGATGGCATGGGTTCATACCGCATTCTGCACACATATTCCTTCTGCCTCCAATCTTCTCAAAAACGTCGTAGCATTTACCGAGCATCTGAACAGATAGTTCTTAACCTCGTCCTTGAATAACAACGGCAGGTATTCCTCTCTGTTCTCAATCTTGCATATATCTATCTTCCGGTTGCACAACCATAAGATTTGCTCAGCCTCTTCATCTGAGATGTGAATTTCTTTCTCTCTGTACTCGTCTACGATTTTCTGTAACTCTTCGCTCATAGGCTTTCTCCTCTCTCCATTCTTCAATGAAGTCCGGCAGGTACATTCTCGCCTCATTTACAAAATATCCGACGATCATCACCACTGGTAAAACCAGCCACTCGCCGCCGTAGGCTTTATATCCTCTCTCGATGTACGCTGCTTCAACCGATACTTTTGTGAGGACCAGTCCCAGGCTTACCCAAAACCAATACAGTCTCACAAATCTTCTGACTTTCTTTCTAAATCTTCTCATACCGCCTGTTCCTTTCACTTATAGAAGTAGTGCTTGCCGTACTTGAAAAGAAATTCCAAATTCTCGCTGTGCCACTTACTGTCGCTCTTGCTCTCAAAATACAAAGCATCCTGGCTTTCATTCCAATGATCTACCTGGATCAGCCCCAATGCTTCGTAGCACTCTTCGTCCGGCTCTATTGCGTCGTATCTTCCGTTTGCTACTGGACTGAACTGGTTCTTCTGAAAAATCACTTCCTCGATTGTGTCCGGGAACTCATCGCTCCAAACTCTGTTGAGGACTACCAGCATAACCAGCGCCTTTCCTTTCACGCCTTCACTCTCAGCTTCGGCCATTGCTATCTTGCATAGCATGTAAGAATCGTCCTTGTCCCAATCCATACTTGCAATCAACGGTTCTTCTGTCTCAACTGCCTTTGCTGTCTCCGTTGGTTGCGTTGTCTCTTCGACCTCCGGCATATACGTCGTCTCTGCCATTTCCTCTGTGGTTATGTAGACCAGCCGGCTTTTTTCTTTCTCCTGCCCGAGCGTTTCTGAAATGCCACTTGCTGCAAAACAGGCAGCTCCGACCATCGTTGCCATTCTTGCCGCAAACAATATTCTTCGCTTACTTGCTTTCTTCAATTCTGAACTCCTTTCCGGCGTTGCTCCGGCTTACTTGCCGTTCAAATACTTCTCTCCGGCAATTTTCATTTCGCTTATTACCTCTGCCATCTTTTCGAGCTGCCCGATGATTTTTTCCAAGGCTGGCAATTCATCCTTTGTGATTTTTCCATCTGCAGTTATCTCGATCAGACTGTCTCGCATATTCTTCAATGAATCCTCATTGAAGTTCTGCAAAAGCCTTAATGCAATTCCTTCTAAACTTTTCTCTTCGGTTGCCAGTGGTAGGAATCCGTGTACCGGGCATTCTCGCATACAGTACCCAGTAATCAATTCCGGGGCGTTGTAGAGGTCAGCCATAAGCACCACCTTGTCCACCGGGACAACCTTCGTATTGCCAAGCTCATAATCTGCCAATGTTGAAACCGATATTCCCAACAGTTCTGCAGCTCCTTCACGGCTCCATAGTCTCTCGTTGTATGTTGCCGCCTTTTTCCTGGCCTGGAAATACATATTTGTGTTCTCGTTTGTAGGGCCTCTTCCCATTTCTTGTTACCTACCCTTCCGCTATAATTTACTTATCAGCTGGAACAGCGACCAGGTTGATTCCGAGCAGGTTATTCACCCCGCTTACGATTGCTTCGTTCATCATCTTGCCGTTAATTACCAGTGACAGCCGATCCCTGGAGACATCCAGCTGCTTCGCCAGCTCATTGACGGTCATGCTCTGTTTTACCAGTTCCACCTTCACTGTCTGACACCATTCATCGGACGGTGTTTCGGTTCTCTCCGGCAGTCCTTCCGTTCCAAGCACTTCGTTGATCTTCTCAGCGATTACCTTGTAACTCGAATTGGAATATCTGCCGTTGACTACCTGGGAAACAGTAGCATTGCTGTAACCGATTTTTTCGGCCAGCTGCTTCAATGTCATATCGTGGTCGATTACTGCTTTTTTAACAGCTTTGCCCCACTGTGATGTTTCCTGCTTCATGCTTGCGTTTCACTCCTTTCTCGCATTTGTGTAAAAACTATTTATCTTTTCTGATTTGCGTGCTATAATGTAAGTAAACCTCTTTACAAACTCGCAAACAGACGCACGAAATACAAGCGCAATCTCTCGGCTCGCAACTTTGAGTTGTTTTGTATTTCATGTATTTATTATAGCACGTATCTGCGAGTTTGTAAATGTTTTTACTCTTATTTGCGTATTATTTTTACCACGGAGGTTGCCTATGGAAATCATCGAAAGAATCACTGAAACCCTTGAAAAAACGGACAAAAAGGCTACTGATCTGTGCGACCGCCTCGGCATTCGGACATCTACGATGTCTACCTGGAAAACTCGCAATAGCGACCCACCAGCGAAATACATCAAGCCGATTGCAGACTTCCTTGGCGTGTCAGTTCATTACCTATTGACCGGCGAAGAGGCTCCTGCCCGCAAGCTCACCACTGCAGAAGAGGACGAACTTCTCGAACTGTACCGGGCATTGCCACAGAACAAACAATTTGAGTTTATCGGGGAACTCAAGGGATTTCTGAAAGCCTATACAGAGTCTCAGAAATACCTCGACAAAGAAAAAAGATTATCAGTTTAGAATGGTACCGACTTTACGGCCGGTACTGAGGAGATGTGCCTATGAATAACAAATACTTTGAGCTGGCACGCAATGAGGAGAGGTCCGGGAACGATGCCGCTGCATTGCTTCTTTATCTCTCCTCTTTTTGTGACAGTTGCAATCACGGCACCAGGAACCGCTCCTACGGTGTCGTAGCAAAGATCCGGCACCTGCAGCACCGGCTTATGCTTACTGACCTGCAGTTGTTCGGATTGGTTCACTCATACGGTCCGCTTACGGACTCTGAGTGCAAGAAACTTTTAGACTGTTCCATACGTGGTACCGGTATCTCCGGTTACGCCTATGGATATTAACAAATTTTCAGAGCGTCTGTCGCATTGTATGCAGGAACGCCACTTGAACGGTAACGACCTTGCCGCTCTTTCCGGCGTGACTGCCGCTACAATCTCACGCTACCTCAACGGACTGCGAACACCGACCGTCGATAATATCATACTACTGGCTGATGCCCTCGATGTGTCCGTAGATTACCTTCTTGGACTGCATAATGTCCCGGACGATAAAATGCTCGTGTCCTTGTATTCCGTCGCTTCCAGCGACGATAAGCGTGTCCTATGGACGCTCCTGGAAAGATACGGAGGAAACCATGGAACAACTAAACGGCAATGAACCATTTACCCTGCATGGTTCCGATACTTCTATCATGCTGCAGGATTTTTGGCGTTGGGCGTATTCTGATCTGCTCAACAATACCCACCGTGGAGTGCTTGCCGAATTTCTCGTACACTCTGCCCTGGAAACAAAAGATGTCGCACGTGCCGACTGGCTACCGTTCGACCTTACTTCTCCTTCCGGTCTCCGCATTGAGGTCAAGTCGTCTGCCTATCTGCAGGCGTGGACTCCGGAAGATGTGTTCTCGCAGATTAGCTTCGACATTGCAAAGAAATTTGCCTGGGATGGAGCTACCTACGCCTCTATGGCTATGCGTAACAGTGATTTGTATGTGTTCTGCGTCTTTACCGCTCGTACACGTGATGTTTCAATTCTTGATCTCGACTACTGGGACTTTTATGTTCTACCTACCTCGGTTCTTAATGAGAAGGTGCCGGAGCAGAAAACAATCACGCTCTCTTCTCTCCTTAAACTCGAACCAGCAAAAACGGATTTCGCTGGCCTGCCTGCGGCTGTGGAATCAGTAAGGTTGTCAAATGAAACTACCTAACGGCTACGGCAGCGTGACAAAACTTTCCGGAAACCGTCGTAAGCCTTACCTGGCCCGTGTTACTCTCGGCTGGATCACGGACGAACAGACCGGAAAGACCGTGCAGAACCGTGTTCCTCTTGGAACATTCAAGACTAAGAAGGAAGCTCTGCAGGCACTCGCTGAGTACGGAGCTAATCCTTACGATATACAAAATGCCGCTATGACCCTGGCGGAACTCTACGACAAATGGACTGCAGCTTACTTCCCTACCCTGGAAAGTGAATCATCCTGCCGTACCATCAAGTCAGCATGGAGCTACTGCCACGCCATTGCCGGAATGCGTGTTAAAGACCTGCGTGCCCGCCACATCAAGGGCATAATGGAAGATGGCTACATCATTCCTTCACGTGGAGCCAATAAGGGCGAAAAGGTGCTTGCGTCTGCAGGCACAAAATCCCGGATCAAGTCTATGTTTAATTTAATGCTGGACTATGCGCTCGAATATGAGCTTGTTGATAAGAACTACGCCCGCACATTTGAACTGTCGGACGACATCATCAAAGAAAAGGAAGAAGCAAAACGTGGCCACATCATCTTCCAGGACTCAGAGATGCAGACGCTTTGGGAAAACGTCGGCAAAATCCGGTTCGTGGACTGGGTTCTCATACAGTGCTACATGGGATGGCGACCGCAAGAACTCGCCATACTGGAACTAGAGGACGTGCATCTTGAAGAACGCTATATTGTCGGTGGTATGAAAACACAGGCCGGGCGACACCGTATGGTGCCTATCCACCCGAAAATATTTGACCTGGTTAAGAAAAACTACGACTATGCCCTTGAACTTGGAAGCCACCGGCTCTTTAATGATCCGGATTCTCCGAAGGGCGGCATGGCAATCACCTACGACAAATATGCCGGCCGTTTCGATAAAGTGATCGCCGCTCTCAAACTCAGAGACGATCATCGGCCGCACGACCCTCGAATGACATTCATCACCATGGCAAAGAAAGCCGAGGTTGACGAATACACCATCAAAAAACTTGTCGGTCACAGAATCACCGACATAACAGAGGCGGCTTATACAGACCGTGACTTAGAATGGCTCAGAGCCGAACTGGAAAAGATACCGTAACCCTCGTGGTTGCGGTATTTCCGCATTCTGCAGGTAACTGAAAAAGTGTTACCTTCTCCATGTTTCCTACTTGTTACCTACCGGTTTCCTACTTTCCCATTTTCACCACTTTTTACACCATCTCACACCCAATTTCATTTTTCCACTTCCAGGCACCAAAAAAGTACCGCAATCGCTGTGATTACGGTACTTCCTGGGTTTAACGTCTTTTCAATTTGTAAAGTCTATTTAGAACTTTCCAGCCTCGGCTGCTTCTTCGATGGATACTGCAACAGCTACGGTAGCGCCTACCATAGGGTTATTACCCATACCGATCAGACCCATCATCTCAACGTGTGCAGGTACGGAGGAAGAACCAGCGAACTGCGCATCAGAGTGCATACGGCCCAGAGTATCAGTGAAACCATAAGAAGCGGGGCCTGCAGCCATGTTATCGGGATGCAGAGTACGTCCGGTACCGCCGCCGGATGCAACGGAGAAGTACTTCTTGCCAGCTTCGAGTCTCTCCTTCTTGTAAGTACCGGCTACGGGATGCTGGAATCTGGTAGGGTTGGTAGAGTTACCGGTGATGGATACGTCTACGTTCTCCTTCCACATGATAGCAACACCTTCGGGAACACTGTTAGCGCCGTAGCAGTTAACCTTAGCACGAAGTCCCTCGGAGTAAGCAATTCTCTCTACCTCGGTAACGGTGTTGGTGTAAGGATCATAAGAGGTCTCTACGAAAGTAAATCCGTTGATACGGGAAATGATCTTTGCAGCATCCTTACCAAGACCATTCAGGATAACACGTAAAGGTTTCTGACGAACTTTGTTAGCCTTCTCTGCGATACCAATCGCGCCCTCTGCTGCTGCGAAGGACTCATGTCCAGCCAGGAAACAGAAACAATCGGTATCCTCTTCCAGTAACATCTTGCCCAGGTTACCATGACCAAGACCTACCTTACGGGTATCAGCAACGGAACCGGGAATACAGAATGACTGTAAGCCTTCACCGATAGCTGCTGCTGCTTCAGATGCCTTTCTGCAGCCCTTTTTGATTGCGATTGCAGCGCCTACGGTGTAAGCCCAGCAAGCATTTTCAAAACAGATGGGCTGGATCTTCTTAACCTGATCGTATACATCCAGACCTGCATCTTTTGTGATCTTCTCTGCTTCTTCGATAGAGGAGATACCATAGCTGTTCAGCACAGCGTTGATCTTATCAATACGTCTTTCATATGATTCAAATAAAGCCATTTTTTCTGTCCTCCTATATCTTATTGTTTTCTGGGATCGATGATCTTAACTGCATCATCTACACGACCGTACTGGCCCTTAGCCTTTTCCCATGCAGTGTTGGCATCATCACCCTTCTTGATGAAGTCGGTCATCTTGCCGAGGTTAACGAACTGGTAACCGATGATCTGATCATCCTTGTCCAGAGCGATACCGGTTACATAACCTTCTGCCATCTCCAGATAACGGGGACCCTTCTTCAGAGTACCGTACATAGTACCAACCTGGCTTCTTAAGCCCTTACCGAGATCTTCCAGACCTGCACCGACAGGCAGACCCTCCTCAGAGAATGCGCTCTGGGTACGACCGTATACGATCTGTAAGAACAGCTCTCTCATAGCGGTATTGATTGCATCACATACAAGGTCAGTATTTAAAGCTTCCATAACGGTCAGACCGGGCAGAATCTCAGCAGCCATAGCTGCGGAGTGGGTCATACCGGAACATCCAACGGTCTCAACCAGAGCCTCCTGGATGATGCCTTCCTTAACGTTCAGGGTCAGCTTACATGCACCCTGCTGAGGTGCACACCAGCCCACACCGTGAGTCAGACCGGAAATATCCTTAACTTCTTTTGCCTGCACCCATTTTGCCTCTTCGGGAATGGGAGCACAACCATGATGTACGCCCTGTGCAACGGGACACATTTCTTCAACTTCTTTTGAATAAATCATGTGAAATCTCCTTTCAATATGTACTTATAATACTATTGATAAAATAATATCATAATGGTCGTGTTCATTCTCTCATATTTCCCTAAAAAAATCTAGTGGGTTTTGACATTTTTTTCATTAGTTCCTATGAAAAAACACCATATTCTTACGCCGCAGCGCAGGAATATGGTGTTATGTGACTATTGAAAATCAATTATCAATTATTTACCAGCTCTTGATAAAGGTATCAATGTAGTTATCGAGACATTTCTTGATGACTTCGATGGCTTCTTCTCTGTTACCCTTTTCATTGACTGCAGTGGTCTTGTTCTCCAGTGCCTTATATACTGTGAAGAAATGTTCCATCTCGTCCACCACATGACTGGGCAGCTCGGAAATATCATGGTAGCAGTTATAATTAGGATCATTGAAAGGAACTGCAATGATCTTCTCATCGTTTTTGCCATTGTCCAGCATGGAGATTACACCGATAGGATACGCTCTTACCAGGGTCATGGGCTGTACCGGCTCGGAACACAATAACAATACGTCTAACGGGTCACCGTCGTCGCCGTAGGTTCTGGGAATGAATCCGTAGTTAGCGGGATAATGGGTAGACGTATGCAGGATACGGTCCAGGATCAGAAGACCGGTCTCCTTGTCCAGTTCATACTTGTTTTTACTGCCCTTAGAGATCTCAATGACACAGACAAAATCTGTGGGAGTGACTCTCTGGGTGCTCATGGTGTGCCAAATGCTTCCGTTTACTTCTTTCATAATCTCTCTCCTCTACTCTTATAGTTATTTCCGGTCAAAACATCCGGAGAATACACAGGTCATTATCCGCGGATCTGACCGTTTCCGTGGATCTTGTATTTATAGGAGGTCAGCTCCTTCAGACCCATAGGGCCTCTTGCGTGCAGTTTCTGTGTACTGATGCCGATCTCGGCACCAAATCCAAATTCAAATCCATCCGTAAAACGTGTGGATGCATTGACATAGACACAGGCCGCATCCACTTCGTTTAAGAACTTTTCCGCCGTCTGCGCATTTTCTGTCACGATACATTCGGAATGCTTCGTATTATAGCGGTTAATATGAGCAATCGCCTCGTCCACGCTGTCGACCGTTTTAATGGATAAAATATAGTCCAGATACTCGGTACCGTAATCTTCTTCCGTTGCCGGAATACAGTCAGACAGGATTTCACACGTACTTTCGTCTCCCCGCAGTTCCACATTTTTTGTTTTCAGGGTCTCCGCCATTTTGGGAAGGAATCTGTCACGGATTGCCCGATGTACCACCAGAGACTCACAGGCATTGCAGACACCAATCCTCTGGGTCTTGGCATTCATCAGAATTTTTACTGCCATATCCACATCTGCGTCCTGATCTACATAGACGTGGCAATTACCGGTTCCGGTCTCGATCACGGGAATGGTGCTGTTCTCCACCACGCTGCGGATCAGTCCAGCACCGCCTCTGGGGATCAGTACATCCACATATTCCTTCATTTTCATAAACTGCGCGGTAACCGCACGATCCGTATCTTCAATCAACTGCACTGCAGTCCGGGGCATTCCGCAGGCTTCCAGTGCATCCTGTAATATCTTGACGATTGCAATATTGGAATGAATGGCATCACTGCCACCCTTTAAGATCACAGCGTTACCGGTTTTAAAGCATAAACCAAAGGCATCCGCGGTGACATTGGGGCGTGCCTCATAGATAATGCCGATAACACCTAACGGAACTCTGACCTTGTCGATCTTTAGTCCGTTGGGACGTTCGAAATGCTCCATGGTTTCACCGATGCAGTCCGGGAGCGCTGCAATCTGCATAAGCCCCTCCGCAATCTGCGAGATTCTGTCAGCGGTAAGCTTTAAACGATCTAACAATCCCGGATTCATTCCGTTATTTCTGCCGTTTTCCAGATCCACTGCATTTGCGGACAGGATTTCTTCCTGTCTGTCACACAAATTGTTTGCCGCAGTCTGCAATGCTTTATTTTTCTCTTCGGTTGTCAACTTCTGCAATACGTATTTTGCATTGCAGGCATTTTTCCCCAGTTCTAAAAGCTCAGCCATTTTTCTTCGCCTTTCTAAAACATTTGTTTATACCAAAATCACCTGATAAGGCTTTATATCCGTCTCTTCCACCGGCACCTCTTTTGCCTGCTGACACCGAAATCCCACAGCGATGCTGCGCAGTCTTAAGGCTTCTTTGTCTGCCAGATACCGGTCATAAAATCCACCGCCGTACCCTAAGCGATTACCCAAGGGATCAAATACACTTCCCGGCATAAGAAAAAGGCTTCCTGCCGCATTTTCCGGAGTGAACACATAGCTTTCCGTATTCCCTTGCGGTTCCCGGATTCCCTTATAGCCTTCCTTCAGTTCCGTAAGCGACCGGATTCGGTAAAATTGCATTTCCCGTCCTTCCACCTTGGGGACATAGACTTCTTTTCCATCCTGCAGGGCATTCTCTAAAATCTCCGTGGTACAGATCTCACTTCCGTAGCTTACAAAACTAAGGATCCTGTTGGAGAGATAATACCACTGATGCCCCAGGATCCGTTCGGTAATGAGCAACTTTCCCCTCTCCCGTTCGACTTCTGTCAGGGCATCCCTGCGGGATAATATTTCCTTACGAAGTAACTTTTTTTCTTCTCTGATCATTTTTCTTTATTTTTTGTTCTTTTTATAAGACGGCTTTAATTTTTCAACAGAACCGTCCGGTCTGACGATCTCAATGTTGTCTAACTGTGCTTTCATGTTACGTTTGATACTGTCTACATATTCCTGTCGCAGTATGGACTGTTCCAGCTTTTCCTCGTCTGTCAGTCCTTCGTTTTGTGATTTATGATAAAGCTCATTAATGCGCTTTATTCTCTCATCCATATTCATAGTAATCTCCATTCCGCAGACGTCACAAATAGTCGTGTGACTCTTCATCATTAATTTTTATGTAGATTTTCGACAAAGCCCGGCAGGTCAAAGGCTTCGTCCCTGTGTGCCACGAACAGGGTACCTTCGTTCTCCCCTTCTAACAGCCGGTGCAGCACACCGATGTCTCTGCTGTTGGCAATGATCATATCCACATCGGAGCTGGTGGCGATCTTCGCAGCGATCATTTTGGTATTCATGCCTCCGGTACCTACATTGCTGCCGGTGGTAGCCTTGCCCATATTCATGAATTCATCCGTAAGTTCATCCACCCGTTCGATAAATTCCGCCTCCGGGTTCTGTCTGGGATCATCGGTGTAGAGACCGTCGATATCCGACAGAAGGATCAGAAGATCCGCATCGATCAGCGCCGCCACAATAGCGGACAGGGTATCGTTATCACCGATCTCGATCTCGTAGGTTGCTACGGTATCATTTTCATTGACGACCGGGATCGCACCCATTTTCAACAGCTGGGTAAAGGTATTGTGGGCATTGTAACGGTTCAGATTGTCCACGATGGTATTTTTTGTCATCAAAATCTGTGCTGCCACATGATTGTACTCCGCAAACAGCTTCTGATAAGCCATCATCAGTCTCGCCTGACCGATGGCGGAGCATGCCTGTTTCACTGCCATAGCTTCTGCCTGGGTCTTTCCTTCTATCGTTTTTAAATTTACAGCTTTTTTACCAACTGCGATGGCGCCGGAAGTCACCAGCACGACTTCCTTCCCCTGATTACTGATATCACAGAGTTCTCTGACTAACTTCTCCAGACGGATGTAATCCAGATCTCCTGTCTCAGCATGCTGTAAAGAAGAAGAACCGATCTTAATAACGATTCTTTTCTTGTTCTTAATCTGTTCCCTTATGTTATTCACGTTGATTGCCTTTCTGCATACAAACTATGGATTATCTGCATAATATACTATTTTTCTCTGTACGTCAACGCTGTAACGGGGCAAACTGTGATGCGATCTGTTCCGCCACACGAATGCCGTCCATTGCTGCAGAGGTGATTCCTCCGGCATATCCGGCGCCTTCTCCACAAGGGTAACACCCACGGATCCCGGACTGTAAATTTTCATCGCGCTCGATCCGCACCGGGGAAGAAGTCCGGCTCTCCACTCCCGTCAGGATCGCTGTCTGGGAGGCAAAACCATGGATCTGCCTATCAAAGCTGTCCATTCCTTCCACGAATGCCTGGTTACAATCCCCGGGAAGGATCCCCGTAAGATCCGCCCATGCAAACTCTCCCTTGCACTGCGGTTCCAAGTTGTCCCACAGACCATCCTTAGGTCCGTTCTGTATCTTACAGGGTTCTCCGGTGACCTTTTCCCTGAAATCTCCGTATCTTTGAACCGGAAGTTTTCCGTCACACAGTTCATAGGCTCTCTGCTCCAGTCTTCGCTGGAATTCAATTCCCGCTAACGGGTGATCGGAGCCGTAATCTGCGGGAGTCACCGCAACAATAATGGCACTGTTTGCATTTTTTCCGTCACGGCCACTGTAACTCATACCGTTGACCGCAAGCCTCCCGGGTTCCGAGGATGCATTGACCACATAGCCTCCGGGACACATACAGAAAGAGTAAACACCTCTGCCACAACTTGTCTTCGCCGTTACTTTATAGGCAGCAGCCCCCAGCTCTTTCACATGTTCTGCGCCATACTGGCTTCTATTGATCAGGTTCTGTGGATGCTCCACGCGGAATCCAACTGCAAAAGGTTTCGACGCCATGGGGAAATTTTTCTCATATAACATGGCAAAAGTATCTCTGGCACTGTGTCCCGGAGCCAGTACCACCTGCTCACAGGGAATCTCTTCCCTGCCGTTTACGATGACTCCGGTGACCTGCCCGTTTTGCGTTTTAATCTCTGTCACCTGACTCTTAAAACGAACCTCACCACCCAGACGCAGGATCTCTTCCCGCATGCTTTTTATGACTCTGCTTAAGACATCCGTACCGATATGGGGCTTTGCCTGGTAAACAATCGACGGATCGGCGCCATGACGAACAAAGGTTTTCAGCACTTCCGTATTTCTGCCGTATTTATCCTTTACCAGTGTATTTAATTTACCATCGGAAAAAGTTCCGGCGCCGCCTTCCCCGAACTGTACATTGGAATCCGGTTTTAACCTTCCTGTCTGCCAGAACGCTTCCACATCCGCCTGTCTGGTATCCACGTCTTCGCCGCGCTCTAAGATCACCGGTGCATATCCGTGCTGTGCCAGGTAATAGGCACAAAATAATCCCGCCGGTCCCATACCGATGATCACCGTAGGATGTTTCTGCGGCTGTGTGCCGCCATCCGGGAAATGATACTCTGTCTTTTCCACAAGCGCTACATTTGCCTTTCCCAGTCTGCGAACCGCATCCTTATATACTTTTTGCTCTCTTTTCACCGTCACATTTACGCTATAACTGTAGAAAAGCTCCGGTTTTTTTCTGGCATCCAGTGACTGCCTTACGATCTCAATTTCAAGGATCTCCGCTTCCGGAATCCGTAAGATCTGTGCCGTCTTATTCATAAGCTGCGCTTCGGTATGATTCACCGGAAGCTTTAGCTGGTTCAGTCTGATCATAATCATTTTACTCCTGTTATTGTGCTGCGTGATATCCTGCCAGATATCCGCTGCTCCATGCCCATTGCAGATTGTAACCTCCGCATCTGCCGTCCACATCCAGGATCTCTCCCGCAAAATAGACGCCGGCACAATGTTTGGATTCCATCGTCTCTTTTACTTCCGTTACTGCGACTCCACCTGCAGATACCTGTGCATTCTCGTAAGGATTGCTCTCCGTAATATGCAGTCTGAAGTTCCTGCAAAGTCCATAGAAATTGCGAATCTTCTCCTCCGGGATCTCCCGCATGGGCGTTGCCAGACGGATCCCCGCCAGCTTTAGCAGTGTCGAAGTCAGCTTTTTATGTACTATACCGGTAAAAAATTCCTCCGCTGTCCGGTCTCCCAAAAGCAGCTTACGGCTCTCCTGTAATTTACGATATTCTTCTTTGGACAGTTCCGGCAGAAAATCAATCTGTGCCACACATTCTCTGCGTTCTCTGAGCCGGTAGTTCACACTGCTGCTTAACTGGAATACCGGAATGCCGGAGATACCGTAATCCGTCAACTGCAATTCTCCACGCTCTCTGCTGATTTCCTCTCCGTCACACAGGAAACGGATCTCGCTGTCCGTCCGGACCCCGGCGATACCTTTTAGCAGATCCGTTTCCTGACAACGCAGCTGCACCAGTGCCGGAACCGTAAGTGTGCAGGTATGTCCCAGCTTCTTCGCAAGCTTAAATCCACTGCCATCCGATCCGGTGGCAGGAGCTGCTTTTCCTCCGCAGGTCACAATCACCGCATCCAACATCCACTCTTTTTCCCCGTCACTGACAAGCAGCTTCCCGGAATCCCTCCGTTCTACTTTTGTAATCTTACACGAAAATACAATCTCCACGCCGAGCGCCTGTAATTCATACCGCAGTACATCCAATACAGCAGCCGCCTGTTCGCAGACCGGATAGAGATATCCGTTTTTTTCTTTTACCATCAGCCCGATGCTTTGGAAGAAGCGGATCGTATCTTCTGTGTCAAACCGTTCCAGTGCCTTTCCGATCCACTGCAGATCAGTGCCGTGATAACATTCCACAGAAAGTGCCCGGTTGCCCAGATTGCACTTTCCGTTTCCTGTCTGTAATATCTTCTTCCCTACACGGTCATTGCGCTCGAAGATCGTCACCTTAGCGCCTTCTCTTGCAGCAGTTATCGCTGCCATCATACCGGCAGCTCCGCCGCCGATCACACCTATCTGTTTCTTCATCTGTTTCTTCACCTTTATTTAAGAGGAATAAGTCTCCAAAAAATCATACAATGTCTCTTCATCCGGGACGAACAGCATGTCCATGATCTGCAGCTGCAAAGTCTCCGGCAGATCCTCCAGTGCAATTCCCGTATTGATATATACCGTGGTCCGGTCCTCTAAATATACCACCACTTCATGATCCGTCACCGCCAGATAAAAGCTTTCACTGGGCTGCACATACCGGTAATCCATGCGGACCACCACTCTATCCCTGGAAAAGGACAATACCTCCAGCCCCACAAATCCCCGTTCAATCTCCGAAAGTGGCGGATGTTCGGCATACAGATCCATGGTCTCCAAAAAGTTCTCCCGATCCATACCGATATATTTGTGCGGAATCTTCCAGGAGGTCTCAACGCTAGTCCCCCGGAGAATATCGGTCTCTTCCAGCACATATTCCGTATCCGCACACAGTGTCTCCCCGGAAGAAGCCACAGCCACACTCGTTGGTGGCAAATTACCCTCTTCGTCTGTCACTGTCTCATCTACAACATACGGTGGCTTAGCTGTATCATTCATATCATACCAAAGACCCGGATAGAAAAAATGGATTCCCCAGACGCCGAGATATATTCCCAGTCCCAGGAAAAAGACCGGAACCACAAAAAAGTAACTGATACGTTTTACAAATTTCATACTGCCTCACATCCATGGTATCAATGTTTCATTCTTTGTATCAGTATCAGTTATTTTTTGGAAAATATACATTTTGTCAACCCGCTTTGGAAAAGTCTTAAATCAGCCGGAGCATTTTCCCAAGCTTACGCATCAGCCGGCCGCAGGGAATATAGGAAAAATCGGATCCCTTAAAGCATCGTAACATAATAAGCAAAAACCAGTACAGCAAAAGCGTAATCACCAGTTCCAAGAGTACCGTCACCACTGCTCCCAAACGGGGAAGCATAATCTTCTCCAACCCGAACGCCAGCAGACCGCAGGCAAGACTACATCCGACGGGAATTGCCAGACTCCTAAGGGCGTCCGGCCAGGTCTTCATCTGCAGACAGACAATCACACATAAGAACACGGCACCGCATGCCATACTTATGACACTGCCCAGCACAATACTTAAGCTTCCGGCATTTTCCAAATTTAAAAGCACTGTTTCCGCTATCACAAAAACAATATCCATAATGCCGTATCCTGCAAGGACAAGATAACCCTTTCCTGTCATCTTAAGGATTTCCGAGCAATACAGGAGCAAAAGCAGCCACAAAATAATTGAGGAGCCTTTGGCGAACATATCCGCAAGCTGTGTGGAGACGGTGTTATCCAGGGTCTGGGCAATCGGTAATGCCAACACAGCGGTCACTATGGTAAAAAACATTCCATGAAGGAAAACACCCTGCAGCCCTGCCTGAAACACGGATTTCGCAAACCGGTCTTCTTTTTTCTTAAAATGAGCGGAGGTTCTGGCAATACAAGACAGCATTCCCGCATACAATATCGACGTGGGGAAAAGCAGCGTCACCAGATATCTTCCGGCAAACACTCCGTATTGTTCTGCAGATGCATAAATATCCTGCGACTGTCTCTGAAACAGAATGAGTCCCAGCCATAACGGCAGCAGGAAAAGAAGCTGTCTTAAAATATCTCCGCCGATTCCAGGAAACAGAGATCCGATCTGTCCCGCAAAGCTGTCGGTTCCCTTCATCCCGTTCTCATTCTCTCTTCTTCCCGACATGCTGCCCCGGTAGATCACGAATAAAAACAGCGTCACTAAAAGCTCCGAGATCAGAATACCCAAAGCCACCCCCATGGCTCCGTACATTGCCGTGAAATCATCCCTTTTCAGAAGAAGACTTACTTTTTCTCCGTAATTGCCGAAGATTCCTAAGAATAAAAGACCAAGTCCCAGATAAAATACCTGACGAAGCACACAAGACACAGCGGAGGGCATCTCCGATCCTTCCCCCTGAAAACATCCGAGAAACACGGATTGAATGCATCTGAAAAATAACGCAGGGCAAAGAATCCATAAGATCATACTGCCGTAGGGGATGCGAAATATCTTTTCCAATACCGTATATCCAGCAGCTGCACAAAATAACGCCGCTAAAAGTCCGGCAGCCATCTGGAACAGCATCATATTTCTACGCATTATCGATACATTTTTATATTGTCCTTTGGCACTTCTTCCGCGAAGAAGCTTCCCCATCCGGTCAGGAATGTTCTTCCCCGTAAGGATCCAGAAAAATGCAAACACCAACAAAGCCGCCGTAAGATAAGCCAGCCCGTTATTGCCAAGTTTCCTTCCGAATATCCAGACATTGATCACCGCCAGAGCATATGCGAAAAATTGTATCTGTTTTCTTTTTACCTCTACCTGATTCATTTCGGTTACCTATACGTGTATTACACGCCCTTTTTAATCTCTTGTAATTCCAAGGGATGAAAGAACCTGCTCCTGCTTAGCCTCCATTACCTTCGCTTCGTCTTCTTCCATATGGTCATATCCGCACAGATGCAGCATACTGTGGGCTACCAGGAACGCAAATTCTCTTTTTCTGCTGTGTCCGTAGCTCTCTGCCTGCTCCTTTATGCGATCCACGGAGATAATAATATCTCCCAGAATCAGTTCTCCCGTATCCGGATCAAAATAATCCGCCTCTCTGTCTTCGGAGATCTCAAAATTACCGGGTCTGTCAAAGTCCAGATTGGGGAAAGACAGCACATCCGTCTCCCTGTCAATGTTACGGTATTCCTTATTGTATGCGTGAATGCCGTCGTTATCGGTGAGCAGAACATTTAATTGTACCTCATAAGGGCAGCCTTCCATATCCAGTACAGCACATGCTACCTTTTCTACCGTATCCTCCACAGGAAACGCCTCTGTCCCTTCGGAAAAGCTCTCCCCGGTTTCATTTTCAACGTAAAAAGTCATAATACAGTTTCTCCTCCTTAAATATCTTCTGCATCCGTTTCCAGTCATGCAGCGTCATATCGCATTCACTGACGATTTCTTTCTGCCAGATGCGTTCAAATATCTTATCAATGACCTGGTCATAATCCGGCTTCTTGTCAGGCTCCTTTTGAAGCAGCAACAAAACCGCACTGACAATCGCATCGGAACAATACAATACCACTGTCTCTTTGTGGTGATATTTTTTGTTCGTTGTGTATTCTTCCAGAATCGTCCGAGCCCCTTTCGGGAATTCCACGCCTTCCTTTGTCATCTGATCCCAGCACTTTTTATGGTATAGCCCCGCACACTTCAGTGCCTCCTTGTCCATTCCCAGTTTGACGGCAATACGCTCGCAGAAATACGCCGTATGTATACAGAGAAAATACTCTGCACGATCCGTTTTCCGGTACTGGGAAAGCGTCTGGTTCTCCGTGTCATTCAGATCCAGATACCGCACTCTGTCCTTGTAGACCACCATTCCCGAGAAGATTTTCAGTATTCCCAAAAGCAGGATTCCCGAGATGATCAGATTTGCCGCCGGTACCAGGAATTGTTCCAACGTAAGATGTTCATTGGTCAGCAATACAATATTGGCCGTTTCACACAAAAGCAGACACAACAGGGATAAAAATAAGGGTATCGCAATGGAAAATTCCTCTTCCAGATGCTGAAACAGACAGGCTGCGAAAATACCGCTGATAAAATACAAAAAGAAAATGCCGGCAGACTGTCCTTCAAACGCAGCAATCATTAAAAACACTGAGGAAAACAGAATTCCCACAGGGAGATTGCCAAATAACGATAATACTACAAACACCGCAGGGAACGGCCATCCTCCCGCCGGCAAAAAAACGCATGCCAGAGAAAACAAAAGGCAGCACCAGACCACGATCCAAAACCGGATCGGATGATCTGCATTATCATAATCCAAATGATCGTCCAGGGTCTCCCTTCGAAGGAAAAAACCTGCCACAGCAAATCCCAGCGCTGTCATCACCGCATCCCGCAATGCATTTTCCGCCGATAATTGTCTGGCAATAATCCCCAGCCCGTAAACCCCGGCACTTCCCGCCAAAACTGTCAGAAGTTCCGGCAGCAGAAATACCAAAAGACCGTTTTTGTTTTCCGTTTTCATACTTATCTTTTTCCCTTATCCGTATGCTTTAACTTAGGGCTTCTTTTGCTCCCGGCTTCATAATCATCGTATGCTTTTACGATCTTCTGTACCAACGGATGTCGAACCACATCCTTATTGGTCAGATTACAGAAAGCAATGTCGTCAATATTTTTAAGGACTCTCGTCGCCACATCCAGACCGGACTTTGCTCCCACGGGAAGATCCTTCTGGGAAGAGTCACCGGTTACGATCACCTTGGAGCCAAACCCGATACGGGTCAGGAACATTTTCATCTGCGCCGGGGTGGTATTCTGCGCTTCATCCAGGATAATATAGGCATTGTCCAGAGTACGGCCTCTCATATAAGCAAGAGGTGCCACTTCTATCAGACCTTTTTCCATATTTTTGGCAAAGCTCTCAGCACCCATGATCTGGTACAGCGCGTCATATAGCGGACGCAGGTACGGGTCTACCTTACTCTGCAGGTCTCCGGGCAAAAATCCTAACTTTTCACCGGCTTCAATGGCAGGTCTGGTCAGTATGATACGGCTGACCTCGTTATTTTTAAATGCTGTGATTGCCATTGCCATGGCCAGGTAAGTCTTACCGGTACCGGCAGGTCCCAGTCCGAATACGATCATATTCTTGCGGATGGCATCCACATAAGCTTTCTGTCCCAGAGTCTTTGGCTTGATCGGTTTGCCGCTGATGGTATGACAGATGCAGTCCGCATCCATTTCCATCAGTTTATCTTCCTGATCCTCTTTTCCCATTTCAATGGCATAATCCACACTCTGTTCTTCGATCTCATTGCCATGATCCGACAGGGCAGTCAACTGTTTCAATACCCGGGATGCCTTCGAAGCATTCTCTTCCTCTCCGGTGATCACAACGCTGCCGTTACGGTCCACGATAGTCACCTGAAAATCCTGTTCCAGCTTCTTGATATAGGCATCCTGCATGCCGAATATTTTACGCATCTGTTCCGTATCCATCTCAAAACTGATTGTTGTCACACCCATTTATGCCTTATTCCTCATTTCCATCAGTATCTTCCGTACGCAGATCTTCGACCATCTCCGGCACGGAATCTGTAAGCACTCCCGCCGCCTCGCGTAATGTCAATTCTCCGTGAGCAGTCCATCCGGCGCACTTTGTTTCTATTTTAACATCTTTCGAGATTATTTGTACCCCTTTTTCATCTAAACTTTCGAGAAAGTCCAATATTTTTTTCTGTAAAACAGTTTTTGCTTCCTGTGTCGTATAGGAATATTCTGTTTTTTGATACTCTCTATAAGTGATCCTACACAGTGTGCAGGGAACATGCAGATATTCCAGTACTTTTACCGGACAGGTGTCAAGGATGCTGTCGTATTGCAGATACCCGGGCTCCGCCTTCGGTCTCCACTCTATGTCGCCGAAGCGAATAAAATAATACTTTGTTTCCCTCCCTGTGTACTGTTTTTGGATATAATCTGCCGGCAGATACGCCTGGAAAGTACCGGTGTGTTCCATCCGGATATCTGCGTCCGATACTACCGGCCGGTATTCTCTTACGGTTCCATCCTCCGCATATATGGGAATCCTGCCTTCCACCAGAATGTCCCCCTTTGCTACTTTGCTGCCGGTGGTTACTTTGGGCACACCGCTTCGAACGATCATCTCCGTGATCACACCGTCGTATTGTGCCACCAGATCCCTGCCTGTCTTAGGATCTGCAACAGTTTCTTCCGGAACCGGCATATCATTTTCCTTCAGTTCAATCAATAGACGTACTCCGTCCAGTCGTCCGGAGGTCCAGGTGACCTGTGGAAAATTGCGGCGGATCTGTTTTTCCAATTCTCCGATGTCCAGATTGCTTTTCCGCATTCCGGTATGTACGCCTTCCTGCTCCAGAAATTTTAAAAAAACATCCTCCGTCACCTGTAAATTTCCGGAGACCCGGATATCCCATATGAAAAAAGAAGATAGAATCCAAAACGCTGCTGTCAGAAAAAAGCCTGCAAAAAATACCTTTCTTTTAAGCATTCCGGGCACTAAAAAAGGTAGTCCACATCTTTCCGATATGACTACCCTTACTTTTGTTTTTCTGGCGATGGGGCGCAGCTGATAAAAAGCTTTCAGACTGACACACATCGTATAAATATCATCCTGCTTATCAATGTTCCACAGTAATACACCCTTATTACTGCACAGATTGATAAACCGCTGCGGTGCAAATCCCCATACACGAATTTTCACATATCCCTGCAGACGTTTGATCCATTCCGTCATTTCCAGACGACCTCCGTTTACCAGTAATGATCTATAAATAGCGTAGCGTACTGATATTTCCGCTGATCTTCATATCCTCATTGGTATAATAGTCGATGGAAAGCCGGCTTCCCTCCAGGCACACCTGACAGGTCTTCGCCTGCAACAGGATCCGTTCACCGGTATACTCCAAAATCCCTCTGTAATTCTCGATCCAGACTTCACAGTTGCCGGTAAGTGTCACGCGCAGCGCTCCCATACAGACATCCTTGGGAAGCTGCAGGGAATTGATCCATTTTTCTTTTTGCTGTTGTGCTCTTCTCATTTTCATATAAAACTATATGACGAAGAGCACCAAAATATGTTACTGCAAAATCCCCTTGATCAGAGGCTCCTTTTTGGGGCAGCTGTCGGTAATGCAGTAAGCATTTAAGAATTTCTCCTTTGCCGCTTTCAGACGTTGTTCATCATTCGCATGAAGATACCCGAGAACCTCGCCTTTTTTCACAGCATCTCCCTTTTTCTTCTCTAATACGATACCTACCGACAGGTCGATCGTACTTTCCTTGGTCTCTCTTCCTCCGCCCAACAGCAGGGAACAGATGCCAATGTCCTCGCAGGCGATTCTTCCCACGAAACCGTCTCTGTCCGCACAGACAGGCACTACCATCGATGCCTTAGGAAGGAGTTCGAGGTTCGTTACTGCCAACGGGTCACCCCCCTGGGCTTCCACGAACTGTTCCAATTTCCGTAAGGCACTGCCGTCTTCGATGACTTTAGTAAGCATTCCTCTTGCCTCTTCGGCATTCTCCACCTTGCCACCGGCAAGCAGCATCTGACTGCCCAGTACCATGCAGAGTTCTCTAAAATCCTCCGGTCCTTCTCCCCGCAGGGTTGCAATGGCTTCTTTTACTTCCAGAGCGTTTCCCACAGCACGCCCCAGCGGCTGATCCATATCCGAGACTACGGCAATGGTTTGTCTGCCTGCATTTTTACCGATCTTGACCATTTCTTCCGCCAGGGCAAATGCATCATCCTGACTCTTCATAAAAGCACCGCTGCCGGTCTTGACATCCAGCACAATGGCATCCGCACCGGCTGCCAGCTTCTTGCTCATGATGGAGCTGGCAATCAGGGACATATTGTCCACGGTGGCCGTCACATCCCGCAGGGCATACAGCTTTTTATCTGCCGGTGCCAGGTCTTTCGTCTGTCCCATAATGGCGATCCCGATCTTATTGACATTTTCAATAAAGCGGTCTGCGGTAAGTGCTGTGGTAAATCCGGGGAAGCTCTCTAACTTGTCAATGGTTCCTCCGGTGTGGCCCAGTCCTCTGCCGCTCATTTTGGCCACCGGGATTTCGCAGGCAGCCACCATGGGAGTCAGTGCCAGAGAAGTCTTGTCACCCACGCCGCCGGTACTGTGTTTGTCTACTTTACAGCCGTGGATTTTGGACAGATCCAACATCTCCCCGCTATGTGCCATGGCCATGGTAAGTTCGTAAGTCTCCCGCTCCGTCATCTTCTGAAAATAAATTGCCATCATCAGAGCAGACACCTGGTAATCCGGTATCTCTCCCTTTGTGTAGCCTTCAATAAAAAAGCGGATCTCTTCTTTGGATAGCTCTCCACCGTTTCTCTTTTTCATGATGATGTCATACATTCTCATAGGCTTCCTCCTGTCTGCGGCAACATTACCACCAACTCTTATACACCGACTTTTTTACAGATATCACTGATGCAACATTTCTCGCAATAGGGATGGGTTCTGGCAGTACATACCTCTCTTCCGTGATATACCAGTCTGTGGCAGAAATCACTGCCTTCCTTGGGCGGAATGATCTTCCACAGTTCCTTTTCCACCTTGGCAGGCTCCTTGATGCCGTCTACCAGTCCCATACGGTTCACCAGGCGGATGCAATGGGTGTCTGTCACAATGGCAGGCTTACCGAAGACATCCCCCATGACCAGATTGGCACTTTTCCTGCCTACTCCCGGCAGAGACAGCAGCTCGTCAAAGTCATCCGGCACTTTCCCCTGATATTTATCCCTAAGGATCTTCATGCAGGCGCTGATATCTCTCGCCTTGCTGTGACCTAAGCCGCAGGGCTTTACGATTGCCTCGATCTCTTCCACCGGAGCATCCGCCAGGGCATCCACATCCGGGAATTTCTCGTAAAGCTTCTCCACCACGATATTTACCCGGGCATCGGTACACTGGGCCGCCAGGCGGACGCTGACAAGCAGCTTCCATGCCTGATCGTAATCCAGAGTGCATCCGGCATCCGGGTATTCTTTTTTCAGACGTTCTATGATTTCTAATGCACGTTGTTTTTTTGTCATATTTTCGTCACTTTTGTTTAAAATGGTTACAAATCTTTTACTTATGGTAAGGCTCATGCTGAATGATCCGGAACGCCCGATAGATCTGTTCGCACAGGATCACACGCATAAGCTGGTGCGGGAATGTCATTTTGGAAAAGCTGAGTGCCAGGTCCGCCCTTTTGCAGACGCTTTTGTGCAGTCCCAGGGATCCTCCGATGACAAAACAGATGTGGCTTTTTCCACGGACACTGCAGTCCTCGATCCACGCAGCAAACTCTTCGGAAGAATAATTTTTGCCGGCGATCTCCAGTGTCACGATCAGAGCATCCTGGGGCAGCTTTGCAAGAATGCGGGCTCCCTCTTTTTCACGGATCTGATCTTCCAGAACAGTGCTTGCTCCATCCGGTGTCATCTCATCCGCCACTTCGATAATGTTCAACTTCGTGTAACGACTCAGCCGTTTGCTGTATTCGTCAATGGCATCACGGAAAAATTTCTCCTTGATCCTCCCTACACATATGATGGATATTTTGATCATTCTTCCTCTGCACCGTCAGTATCCGGGAAGATCTGTTCGTAGATCTTCGTGTCAATGAGATTCTCCAGCATCTGCTGGTCCAGATTCATGAACTGATGGTTTATCTGGTTGCGGATGACTTCAAATCTCTTATAATACAGGGCTTCTTCGGGAGTATCTGCTGCATTTTCGATCTGCGCGTCGATTTTTTCCGCAGTCAGGTTTTCCTCGCTCCATTTAAGCAAGGTATCTACCAGAGAGTTCTCGGACTCTGCCTTTTTCTCGAAAAGCTTTGCATTACGCATGGACACCACGCCCATAACAATGAAGAGGATAAATACAGCACTCATGACCCCGTAGAACATGTATGGGTTCCCGATGTTAAAGGGTAGTGCTCCTGCAATTCCAAGGGCCATCACCAAGATTCCCAAAACACCCACAATTAACAATACCCAGGCAGAGGATCTGTTTTCCTCTGCTTTGGCACCACTGTTCATATAGGTCAGCCCGCCCTGCGTGGATGCAGCTTTCAATAGTTCCACAGAATTTGGCTTTTCTTCCGATGCTTCATCTCCGTCCGGCATCAGGAATTCGTCTACCGCTGCTTCTTCCTCTGCGGCATTCTCCTTGCGTTCCTTTTCCTGCTGCTCTAAGAAAACTCTGGCGATGGTCTTCGCCTTTTTCTCGTCCTTTGCATCTACAAACAGTTCATAGACCTGCTCTGTCTCATCATAGACAAGTTTACTTTTTTCCACGCCATTGTATGTAAGGAAGTCTTTTAACTTCTCCATCTCATCCTGTTCACCGAACAGCACGGAAGTAAAGTCCGTCAATTCTTCCTCACTTACCAGTGTTTCTCCGCAATCGGGACATACGGTGATCCCTTCCCGATATTCATTTTTACATTTCGGACACCATGCCATATGCTAACACCATCCTTAATATTCGTAATCCAGGCAGGCTCTTCCTCCTGCCACGGATCCAATATATTCTTTTGCTGCCAGATGATCCGGATGCACCTGATATGCCGCCAGTGCCTCTGTATCTGTAAAATCAGAGATCAGTGCCACATCCCGGTTGCTGCTGTCCAGTTCATTTATGATCACTTCCACCTTCACGGCACCGGGTACTTTTTCTTTAATGGGCTCTAAAAGTGCCTTGATCTTCTCGGCGGCTGCTCTCTTCTCCTGGGAGGTCAGATTACCTTCCAGGCTCCACATAACAATATGTCTTACCATGTAAGCCTCCATTCTGTCCGGTCCAGCGACCGGATGCGGGGTAATTATTTTACACTCAGATATTCGTCAATACCCTTGGCAGCAGCCTTTCCTGCTCCCATCGCCAGAATAACGGTAGCTGCTCCTGTTACCGCATCTCCACCGGCATAGACACCTTCCTTGGTGGTCTTGCCGTTATTTTCATCCGCAATGATGCACTTCCACTTATTGGTATCCAGTCCCCTGGTGGTAGAAGAGATCAGAGGATTCGGGGAGGTACCTAATGACATGATCACGGTATCTAACTCCATCACGAATTCGGATCCGGGTACTTCCACGGGACGGCGTCTGCCGCTCTCATCGGGCTCGCCCAGTTCCATGCGGATGCACTTCATGCCGGTCACCCAGCCCTTATCGTCGGACAGGATTTCTATAGGATTGGTCAGCAGATCAAAAATGATGCCTTCTTCTTTTGCATGATGTACTTCTTCCACTCTGGCAGGAAGCTCCTCTTCGCTTCTGCGGTATACAATATGTACCTCAGCACCCAGACGAAGTGCGGTTCTTGCAGCATCCATAGCCACGTTACCGCCGCCTACCACAGCTACCTTCTTACCATGCATGATAGGTGTTCTGGAATCGGGATCAAACGCCTTCATCAGATTGCTTCTGGTCAGGTATTCATTGGCAGAGAATACACCGTTGGCATTCTCGCCGGGGATACCCATGAACTTCGGAAGTCCTGCACCGGAACCGATAAATACAGCCTGGAAGCCCTCTTCGTCCATCAACTGATCGATGGTCACGGATTTACCTACCACTACGTTGGTTTCAATATGAACACCGAGAGATTTTACATTTTCGATCTCTTTTGCCACAACGCCGCTCTTGGGAAGACGGAACTCAGGGATACCGTATACCAGTACACCGCCTGCCTCATGCAGTGCCTCGAAGATGGTAACATCATAACCCATCTTTGCCAGATCTCCGGCACAAGTCAGACCTGCGGGACCGGAACCGATAACAGCTACCTTTTTACCGTTCTTCTGTGCTGCCGGTGTAGGTTTGATGCCGTTCTCTCTTGCCCAGTCAGCTACAAAACGCTCCAGCTTACCGATAGAGATGGGATCCCCCTTGAAGCCACGGATACATTTTCCTTCACACTGGCTTTCCTGGGGGCATACACGACCGCAGACAGCGGGAAGTGCGCTGGATTCGCTGATGATACGATATGCTTCTTCGATATTGCCGTTCTTCACCTGTTCAATGAACTGAGGGATCTGGATTGCTACGGGACAGCCCTTTACACACTGTGCATTTTTACAGTTAATGCAGCGGGAAGCCTCTTCCATTGCTTCTTCTTTGTTATATCCGAGACACACCTCTTTGAAGTTGGTAGCACGTTCCTTTGCATCCTGCTCTCTGACAGGAATTCTTTTTAATACATCCATTTTATTTAACCATGCCTTTCTGATTTATCGTATTCAAACGTTTGCAGTAGAACTACTGGCAGTTGCCGCAGCCGCCGTGATGGGTATCTCCCTCTTCCAGGGCTAACATTGCACGTCCCTCAGCTGTCTTGTAGATCTGCTGACGTCTCATTGCCTCATCAAAGTTTACTTCGTGTCCGTCGAATTCGGGACCGTCTACGCAGGCGAATTTTACCTTGCCGCCGACAGTAACACGACAGGCACCGCACATTCCCGTTCCATCGACCATAATGGGGTTCAGGCTGACTACGGTGGGAATCTCCAGTTCCTTGGTCAGGAGACATACAAATTTCATCATGATCATGGGGCCGATAGCGATGCACAGATCGTACTTTTTGCCTTCCGCTACCAGATCTTTGATGGTCTGAGTTACCATACCGCTTCTTCCGTAGGATCCGTCATCGGTGGTCACATAAAGATTGCCGGCAACCGCTTCCATCTCTTTTTCCAGGATCAGCAGATTTTTGGTCTTGCTTCCTACGATAACATCGGCAGCAATTCCATGCTCATGCAGCCATTTCACCTGAGGATATACCGGAGCTGCACCAACGCCACCTGCTACGAAGAGGATCTTCTTTGCTTTTACTTCGTCCAGAGGCTGTTCTACCAGTTCGGAGGGACATCCTAAAGGTCCTACGAAGTCATGGAAGTATTCTCCTTCTTCCAACTGTGCCATGAGTTTCGTACCGGCACCTACGGTCTGGAACACAATGGTCACGGTTCCTTTTTCTCTGTTGTAATCACAGATGGTCAGAGGAATACGCTCTCCCTCACTGTCCATTCTTACGATAACAAACTGACCGGGTTCACAGGTCTTTGCCACTCTGTTTGCTTCTACCTCCATCAGATAGATGTTGGTTGTCAGCTCCTGTTTTTTTACGATCTTATACATTTCTCTTTTCCGTCCCTTCTGTTAGGATTAATAGAATTTATATAGCTGAAACAGCCACCAGTGTATAAAAGCGGCCGCTCTCGTCCGTCTGCAGCTTCCAAAGCTCTCTGGTATAGGCATTGACCGCGAACAGATTGCCTGTTCTGGTAACTGTACCGTCAGCTCCTCTGTAAATCTCCGCGATCACATAAAAATCATCAATTTTATTAATATTGGTCACATATTGATACTGGTACAGATACGCAGCACCGGATTCATCAAAGCTACCGGATTCGTCCTGTATTTTACCGCTTAGCAGTGCGTATTCCACAATCTTTTGCACCGCTTCTTCCGGGGTAAACTCTGTGTTCATGACCAGATTATAGCTTCTCTCCACGATCTCACTCTTACGGCCTTCCGCGATCCGGATAAAACGGAATACGGATTTACCAAGGGGCATGGGAATCGGTCCATCATATACAGTCGAATTCTGTGTCGGATCCGTACCATCCGTCGTGTAATAGACATCTTCCCCGTCTGTTACTTCAATATTGATCGGGAATTCATAATCTCCACTGACTGCCGTTACATCCGGTGTACTTAACTGTTCAATTTCAATGTGATAATTTTTGGTTACCACTTTGCTGCTGATGTCATTCTCATTGATATACACCGCTTTGATACAGTAGTCGCCACTTTCTAACAGAATCGGTGCCGTATACAGAGAGCTGTTCTCTCCCGGCTCGCTGCCGTCCATGGTGTAATAAATACTGCCGGTCCCGAAGGTAGTCAGCTTTAACGGCTGGATGCTGGTGTAATACCCCTCCTGTAAGCTGAATTCCGGTTCCATTGCCATATAGCTCTGGTACTTGCTCATAATATTGACATTCCCGCAATTCTGCAACAGATCATTAATGGTCTTATAATCTTCTCTGGCAGCGTAAATGGCGATCAGTTTCCCATAGGCGCTCTCTAACTGTTCGGAAGTTGCCTTTCCATCCGTCACGATCTCCCGCAGCAGATACTCATATTCCATCTTGTTATTCTTCTGAAAATAGATATCCGCCAGTTCGAATTTAAGTGTAATATTATCGGGATCCAGTTCCAATGCACGGTTGTAACAAGTAACTGCCTGGTCGTATTCTCCCTCTGCCACATAATTCCTTGCGCATTTCGTCTGGTATTCTACGGAATGATAATGGGAATAAGAGATTCCGGTCCCTGTACATACCACCGCCACCATTGTAAGCACCAGTAAAAGCACGATAAATTTCCAACGGAAGGGATGTGCCAAAGGTTCATCCGTAGATTCATCCCAGTCCTGAAGTTCCGCGGTATCTGCGGAAGAATCCGTCTCCTCCGGCTCCGTATCCGGTGCCATCTCTTTTGCGATATTGTTCAGCGTCTGTGCCATATTGTATTCAATTTCCGGTTCAAAATCAGGTACGATATGGATGTCTTCACCGCAATGTTCGCAGTAAAGTTTTCCTTCCTCCATCTCTGCTCCGCAATTCGGACATTTCATACAATTATCCTCTTGCTGTCTGCAAAGCTACAGATTCCAGACAGTTGTTCATCAGCATGGCTATGGTCATGGGACCTACCCCTCCGGGAACCGGAGTGATGGCGCTGCATATCGGTTCTACGCTGTCAAAATCCACATCGCCGCACAATTTGTTCTCTGCATTGCGGTGAATTCCCACGTCAATAACAACAGCCCCTTCCTTTACATATTCTGCTGTGATCATCTTCGGTCTGCCGACAGCCACCACCAGAATATCCGCTCTCTTTGTCACTTCTTTCAGGTCCTTCGTCCGGCTGTGAGCAATTGTCACTGTACCGTTCTCTCGAAGTAAAAGCAGTGCCATGGGCTTGCCGACAATATTGCTTCTGCCGATCACCACACATTCCTTTCCGGCGATTTCAATCCCGGATCTCTTTAGAAGCTGGATCACTCCCGCCGGGGTACAGGACACGAAACCTGGTTTGCCGATACAGAGAGCACCGACATTCTGCGGATGGAAGCCGTCCACATCCTTTAAGGGAGAAATAGCATCCAGTACCTTTTCCTCATCGATGTGTTTGGGTAACGGCAGCTGCACCAGAATGCCGTTCACATCTGTTCTGTCATTCAGTTCCCGGATCAGTTCCAGCAGCTTTTCTTCTGTCGTCTCCTCCGGAAGTTCATACGCCAGAGAACGAACACCCACGTATTCACATGCTTTTTTCTTATTCCGAACATATACGGAAGAAGCTGGATCGGCTCCTACCTGAATCACTGCCAGAGCCACTTCACACCCCTGCTCTTTTAAAACAGCAACTTTTTCTTTTACTTCCTCTTTGATCTGTGCGGAAATTGCTTTTCCGTCTATTAACTGTGCCATGAGACACTTGTCCTCCTTACTAGAATAATCCGGTGATCTTCCCGTTGTCATCCACGTCAATATTGTAGGCAGCGGGTGCCTTGGGCAGTCCCGGCATGGTCATGACCGCACCGGTGAGCACTACGACAAAACCGGCACCGGCAGATACATAAGCCTCTCTTACGTTTAATTCAAAACCGGAGGGTCTTCCTAACAGCGTGGGATCATCCGACAGGGAATACTGATTCTTCGCCATACATACCGGCAAGTTGCCGAAGCCCAGCTCTGTCAGGCGCTTTAACTGTTTTGCTGCCGCCGGTGCAAAGTTCACACTGTCTGCTCCGTAGATCTCTCTGGCAATCTTTGTGATCTTATCCTGAAGAGATAATTCATCCTCATATAATACATGGAAATGATTCTCTTTTTCTAATGCTTTTAATACCTTTTTGGCTAAAGCGATGCCGCCCTCGCCGCCCTTCTCCCATACTTCGGAGAGAGCGAACTCACAGCCTCTTGTCTCACAGAATTCCCTGACGTAAGCGGTCTCTGCCTCGCTGTCTGTAATAAAAGAATTCAGGGTAACCACTACTGGTACACCGTATTTCTGCAGATTTTCAATATGCTTCTCCAGGTTCACGATACCCTTTTTCAATGCTTCCAGGTTCTCTGCGCCCAGATCGGCTTTCGCAACGCCGCCGTTATATTTCAGTGCGCGGATAGTCGCAACCAGTACTACGGCATCGGGAGTAAGACCCGCCTTACGGCACTTGATGTCGAAGAATTTTTCAGCACCCAGATCTGCGCCGAAACCGGCTTCCGTGATGCAATACTCTGCCATCTTCATGGCTGCCTTGGTGGCTCTTACGGAGTTACATCCATGAGCGATGTTAGCAAAGGGACCACCATGTACCAGTGCCGGAGTATGTTCTAAGGTCTGGATCAGGTTGGGTTTGATCGCATCCTTTAACAAGGCTGCCATAGCACCAACCGCCTTTAACTGTCCTGCGGTCACCGGTTCTCCCTGATAGTTATAAGCTACAACGATCTTGGATAGACGATCCTTCAGATCCTTCATATCGTCTGCAAGACACAGGATTGCCATGATCTCACTGGCCACGGTAATGACAAAATGATCCTCTCTGACGAAACCGTCTGTCTTGTTCCCCAGTCCTACCACGATATTACGAAGGACTCTGTCATTCATATCTTCGCAACGCTTCCAGACGATCTGTCTGGTATCAATCCCCAGTTCATTCCCCTGCTGGATATGGTTGTCCAAAAGGGCGGCCAGCAGATTATTGGCGGATGTGATGGCATGAAAATCACCGGTAAAATGCAGATTCAGTTCATCCATGGGTACTACCTGTGCGTAACCGCCGCCGGCAGCTCCTCCCTTGATACCGAAGCAGGGGCCTAAGGATGGCTCTCTGAGCGCAATCACAGCCTTTTTTCCCATTCTGCCGAATGCTTCCCCCAGACCAACCGTTGTCGTGGTCTTGCCCTCTCCCGCGGGAGTGGGGTTGATGGCTGTTACCAGAATCAGTTTTCCGTTGGGGCGATCCTGAATCTTAGTTAAAAATTCTTCGGAAAGCTTTGCCTTGTATTTTCCGTAAAGTTCCAGATCGTCTGCATCGATTCCCAGACTTCCGGCGACCTTGGTAATGGGCTCCATTACTGCTTCCTGTGCGATTTGAATATCTGTTTTCATGTCCTTTTTCCCTCCGTTTATTCAGGCAGTTCCGGGGCTTTGTCAGATTTCCTCCAACAGTTGCTCGAACTGTTCCATACTCATAAGTACCTTCCTGGGCTTTGTGCCTTCTTCCTCACCGACCACGCCGTATTCACAAAGTTGGTCCATGATCCTTGCGGCACGGTTAAAGCCGATCTTCAACACACGCTGTAACATGCCGATACTGGCTTTGTCTTTATCAATAATAAAACGTGCGGCTTCCTCAAAATATTCGTCTCTGTCATTGCCTCCACCGGATCCGCTTCCGGTAGATCCACTCGACGAACCAATATTTTTGATCTTCTCTTCGATGTCCTCAGCATAGCTGTTATAGACATTGCCAAGGGTCTGATTTTTCAAATAATCCACCACATCGGATACTTCCTTATCCGATACGAAAGCTCCCTGTACACGGGCCGGTTTGGAATAGCCCTGAGGGTAGAATAGCATATCGCCCTTACCAAGCAGCTTCTCTGCACCGTTCATGTCAAGGATCGTACGGGAATCCACGCCACTGGATACGGAGAATGCCACACGGCTGGGCATGTTCGCCTTGATCAGACCGGTGATAACATCCACGCTGGGCCGCTGTGTAGCAATGATCAGATGGATTCCTGCCGCTCTTGCCAACTGTGCAAGACGACAGATGGATTCCTCCACTTCACCGGGACATACCATCATCAGATCCGCCAGCTCGTCCACGATAATAACTATCTGCGGCATCTTCTTAGGTCGTTCCTCGCCCTCGGGAACAGACATGGTCTCAATCTTTTTGTTATAGCCCTTCAGATCACGGACATTATAATCCGCGAACTTTCGGTAACGGTCTTCCATCTCACTGACCCCCCAGTGTAATGCGGCAGATGCCTTCTTAGGATCTGTCACTACCGGGATCAGCAGATGAGGAATGCCGTTATACACACTCAGTTCTACGACCTTCGGGTCTACCATGATCAGTTTTACATCATCCGGATGTGCCTTGTACAAAATACTCATGATCAGGGTATTGATACATACGGATTTACCGGAACCGGTAGCTCCGGCGATCAGCATATGGGGCATCTTGGCAATATCTGCCACTACCGTCTTGCCCGCAATATCCTTACCTACTGCAAAAGCAATATTGGAATTGAATTCCCTGAATTCCTTACTCTCTAAAAGATCACGGAGTGCCACCGTCATATTTTCTTTGTTCGGGACTTCGATACCGATGGCTGCCTTGCCGGGGATCGGTGCCTCGATACGTATATCCGTGGCTGCCAGATTCAATTTGATATCATCTGCCAGACCTACGATCTTGGATACCTTCACACCCTGCTCCGGTTGCAATTCATACCGGGTAACACTGGGTCCCTGACTGATATCGGTGATCGTTACCTTCACACCGAAAGTATTCAGTGTCTGCTGTAAGCGCATGGCAGTCTCTTTTAATTCTCTGGAAGAATCTCCCGTAGCTGCCTTTCCCTTCTGTAACAGACTTAAAGGAGGGATCCGGTATTCTGCGGGCGGCTGTTTGGCCGCTTTCGCAATATCCTTATGTATCTGGTCTTCCGCAAGGGAATTCCCCTTAGGAGGCTCCGGTGCTGTGATCTTCGGACGTATGCGACTAACGGATGGTGCCTCATAGGGGTTCTGTTCCGGCTGCATCTGCTGCATTCCCCGGTCAGGCCCCCCGGATTCCACAGGTGTATTTTCAGGCTCCGGAATGTCTTCCTTATGGATCCGGATAGATTCTGCCTGGGGTGTCAGAAGCGCCGCTTCCTCCTGCCAGGATTCTCTGCGTTCAAAAGGCTTTTTAAACGTAGCTGCACTGCTTACTTCCTCCACCGGAATATCTTCATAGGAAACATCGTCTGCCGCTTCCTGCATGGTCACCTGATGTATATCCGTCACATTGATTTTATCAAAATCACTGGAAGTCACCCGGGTCTCTTCCACCGCGGGAGCTTCCTGTGCATCCTCTTCGTATACGATCTCATGGATATCATCCCGTCTGCCGGCAGGCTGTGTATCCTGCTTTTTCAAGGAGGTATCCATCATGACTCCTGTCACCTTTTTCTCTCTGCGGGGGACAGCATTCAGGATCTCTTCGTTCTCTTTCTCCTCGGCGCGGAGTCTTCGCTCTTCCTCACGAATACGGCGCTCCTCTTCACGGATGCGACGGGCTTCCTCTCTCTGGGAAGTACGCTCTTCCTGCTCCTGCCTGCGAATTTCGGCATTTTCCCGTCTGCGCGCTGCATCCTCTCTGGACAGTTCACGGATCCTGTCGCCACCGTTACGCATACTGTTTAAGAAGGATCGCTCCGTTACCAGGATCAGGCTGATCACAGAACACAAAAGCACTACCAGCACCGTTCCAACGGTCTCCAGATACTGTAACAGCAGATAACAGATACTGCCTGCCAGTATACCGCCGCCTTTTTTACCGGTGCTGCAGTTCGTATATAACAGTTTGATATCGTACTGTTCCATGGAGCCTGCAGTCTTCGCGATCAGATCGCATACCACGCCGATCATTAAAAACAATACGGCACCTGCGATCACTTTTCGGACTGCGGTAGGGTTCCCCTCATTGGCGAACCAAAAAGCCACCGCCAGAAATATTACGATGGGCGCTATATACGCAGTAAATCCGAAGATGCCAAATAAGACCCCGCTGATCGCATTGCCAACCGGACCGATAATACCAAAATTGCAACAAAATAATATCAACATCGCAACAAACAGGACGATCAGACCGATCTCGTGAAAAAGTTCACTGTCCTGTGCAGATCTCTGCGCCTGCCTGCTGCGACTGCTTGTCGTGCTTTTTCTTGTCCTGCCGGAAGATGATGTTCTTTTGCCTGATGAAGATGCCATGTCATCATACCCCTAACTTTAATGTTAATACTAATATAACTATTCAGAACCACATTCGTAAAATCGTATCTTCGATGCCATTCTTTTACGTTAGCATAATAGTCATAATTAGAAGTATATCATTTTTCCACTGCCTTGTCATCCTTTTTTCTATTGCACCTGATCATCCCCGATCATCTCCCTAAGTTTGCCGATTGCCCGGTCGATACCGCCTACTTCATCGATAATACCTGTGTTTACCGCTTCTTCCCCCACCAGAATGCTTCCCACATCTTTTGTGAGGAAACCGGTTTCCATCATAAGATCTTCCAGCTTCTGTCTGCTGATCTTGCAATGTCTGCACACAAATCCCGTGATCCTGTCCTGGATCAGCTTAAAATATTCAAATGTCTGGGGCACACCGATCACCATGCCGTTCATCCGTACCGGATGAATCACCATAGTCCCCGTCGGTACAATAAAAGAATACTTACAACTCACCGCAATGGGTACACCGATGGAATGACTGCCGCCCAGCACCAAAGATACCGTGGGTTTGCTTAAGGAGGCTAACATCTCCGCAATAGCCAGTCCCGCTTCCACATCCCCACCCATGGTATTTAATAACACCAGAACACCTCCGATCTCCTCACTGTCTTCGATTGCTGCCAGCTGTGGAAGAATATGTTCGTATTTTGTGGTCTTGGAATTGCCTGAGAGATTTTCATGACCCTCGATCTCACCGATGATGGTCAGCAGATGAATCTTTTTTCCGGAAACTTCATCTGACAATGTCAGCTGCCCTGTTTTTTCAATCCGTTCATCTCTGTGCTCTTCCGCTTCGGTCTTTGGTGCTTCGGTCTTCGGTGCTTCGGTCTTCGGCGCTTCGTTCCTGTTCTGATCGTTTTTTTTATGATTCTGCACGGTCTGTGCCCTCCCTGTTTCAATGATTTATGATTTTTGAAATATAAAAACAAAAAAGACGACACAAAGGCATCTTACCTTAGTATCGTCTTTTAGTATGTCCTGTTTTTATTATTTTAATGATCAAAATCGTCATCATCCGCTACCGGATAATCATAATCGCCGACATTATCACCAAGCTTATAATCCAACACCTTAGGCACATGCTTTTTCGGCAGAGGCAGGGGATTTTCGATAAATTGTATTTTGTCTGTCTCCGGAACCTCTTCCGGTGCCGGTGCCGTCTCTTCCTCCGGCAGATCCTCAGTCTCCAGATCCTGTACTTTCAGTCTGTGCTTTCGGGGAACCGCTCCTACGGGAACCGCCTCAACAGTCTCAGACGGCATCCCGCCAGCATCCCGCAGTCGTTCCATTTCGTACGGCAGAATCGCCTGTATTCCTGCACCGGCAACTATGGCCAGTAGCAGATACAAAAGCGTAAATCCCGGCATGTCCTCACTTAACATTCCGTAACCACTTAAGATTCCAAGTGCTAACACCTGTGCAAGCCACACGGACTGTCTTTCGCATTTTATCCTGCACCAGTAACTGAATACACCGCTTGCAAGGATCGTAACCATAATGGCTGCTACCACCTGATAAGGCACATAAGTGTAGAGGTTCGGCTGTTCATAGAGAGCAATCCATGTGAATTTCCCGGGGGAAAAGACTTTCCACCATGCCAGAAGCACATTTTCCATCTGCTTCCCACTGCCCAAAGCGTCCAGAGCAATGCAGGCAAAATATGCCACTGCAGTACCGAACAGACCTAACACTCCTGCACCGATTCTGCGCATCCATTTTACCGGCTGCTTTGTCTCCAGAAAAAGCACGGAAAACACTACGAGTAGCAAAAGCAGTCCCGTCACATCCAGGTAAGCAAGAATTCCTATGGCAATGCCACCTAAGAAAAATCCGCCTACAGAATGGATACCGGGAGTGTCTCCCCGTTGTCTGAAACTATCCAGTGCTTCCACGCATACACACAGGCCGATCATCCACAACAACTGATATAACGGTTCCGGGCCTAAAATCATCGTTCCCGACAGAGCAGGACACAGCATCCAGTATCCAAGAGCCACCACAGCAGCTACCGTACCGGTCAATTTTCGTACTGCAAAATATAAAAAGATTCCGGTCAGAATCTGCAATACCAGCTGCAGTACCAGTGCCGCCGTCATTTTATTTCCTAAAAACACCAGCAGACCGTGCAGTACCTGTAAATAAAAATATACTGCACCATGCACCACCTGAGGGATCCGCGTGGTCTCTGTGACCTTTACCGCGTCAAACCAGATGTTACCACCCTCCCCGGAGATATCATACAGCATAATTTCTCTTACACGAAGTACGATTCCCACAGCAATCAGAGCTACTGCAATCACTCCTTCGATGATCAGCTTCATCTGTCCGGAGTTTTCAGCGCTTTGTGTCCATTTCGCCTGCAGGCATCTATGTAACAGAAAAACAACCAGCCCTGTCACCGCAAGCCATACGCCTGCGATAACAAGGCCGATCGGGCGGGAACCGCCCTCCGGCAGCATGACCATTGTCGTGCCTACCAGTCCGGTGCCCGCTATGATTGCATAAATGAACCACAATACAACACTTAAAATGCCTTTTTTATAATTCATTATTTCAGTACCTTTTCGATGTTATATCTGGGACGATGTTTTACCTCAATGTAAATCTTACCAATATACTGACCTACCAGTCCGATGGCCATAAGCTGAATGCCGCCTAGGAACCAGATGGATAGGATCAGGGAAGTCCAACCCGGTACCACATGTCCGGTACAATAAGAGATCAATGCATAGATTGCAGCCAGAATGCTTAAAAATACAATGATCATGCCGGCTCCCAAAATCATGCTGATCGGCTTGACACTGAAAGAAGAGATTCCATTAAATGCCAGTGCCAGCATTTTCTTCAGCGGATACTTAGACTCTCCGGCGACTCTTTCCTTACGGTCATAGTAGACACAGTCGGTCTGGTATCCGATCAGAGGCATCATGCCTCTTAAGAACAGGTTCGTCTCCTGATATTTGGAGAACTGTTCTACCGCACGCTTGGACATCAGGCGGAAATCCGCATGATTGTAAACCGTCTTAACGCCCATCATCTCCATAACCTTATAGAAGCCCTGTGCGGTGGTACGTTTGAAGAAAGTATCGGTCTTACGTTCCTTGCGGACACCGTATACGATGTCACAGCCATTATGGAACTTATCGATCATCTCTTCGATCACGGCCACATCATCCTGTAAATCCGCATCGATGGAAACCGTCACATCGGACAGATCCATTGCCGTGATCAGTCCGGCGGTCAGTGCGAACTGATGGCCCACATTGCCTGCCAGCTTCACGCCGCATACCTGTACCGGATGCGCTTTATGTTCTTCTTCGATCAGCTCCCAGGTGCGATCCTTACTGCCATCATTTACAAACAGAATAAAACTGTCTTCCGCAATCTTCCCCTTATGGATCAGATCATCCAGCACACCCCTCAGTGCTTCGGAAGCAATCTTCAATACCTCTTCCTCATTATAACAAGGAACTACAATAGCAAGTTTTTCCATACTGCCCCTACCCTTTCGATTTATTCGTCCCAGTTGTGATATACTGCCTGAACGTCATCATCGTCTTCTAACAGATCCAGTGTTCTCTGTAAATTCTTCACGGCAGTCTCATCGGTCAGAGTTACATAATTCTGAGGAATCATGGTGACTTCCGCACTGATCATAGGGATTCCGGCATCCTCCAGTGCTTTACGTACCTCTTCGAAATTATCGGGATCGGTCAGGATCTCGAAGCTGTCCTCCTCTTCGGAGAAGTCTTCCGCACCGGCATCCAGTGCTGTCATCATCAGATCATCCGCTTCCATATCACACTCTTCCTTGTCCACGATGATCTGACCCTTTTTATCGAACATAAAGGATACGCATCCGGGAGTACCTACGTTACCCTGTCCCTTGGTGAATGCGCTTCTGACATTTGCAGCGGTACGATTAGTGTTGTCGGTAAGTGCATCTACGATGATGGCAATACCGTTGGGACCATAACCTTCGTAAGTTACGTACTTGTAGTTTACATTGCCTACATCGCCGGCTGCCTTCTTAATACCGCGGTCAATAGTATCGTTGGGCATGTTGTTAGCCTTAGCTTTGGCGATAACGGTTGCCAGCTTAAAGTTGTTGGCAGGATCGGGACCGCCCTCTTTTACAGCAACCGCAATTTCACGTCCGATAATAGTGAAAATCTTACCCTTTGCTGCGTCGTTTTTCTCTTTTTTATGCTTAATATTAGCAAATTTAGAATGTCCTGACATCTTTATTACTCCTTTGAATTTAAAGTTTCTTTCTCTTTGTATGCGCAACTCCTGCGCAATAACGCTTTTTTTATCATAGCATTATTTTTGTTTTTCTTCAAGCACTGATTGTCCGTCTTCTGCATTCTCCTGTGTTTTTATCTCCGGAAGCTTTTTGACGAGGACACTTCCGATCATTTTTTTGACCACGGAAAGGATCTTGAAATTATATCCCTTATAGTCCACATCAAACTGCTCGTCCGGCTCCGGGATTCTGTCCAGTCTGGAGATCAAAAAGCCGTTTAACGTCTCGAATTCCTCCTCATCAAAGGTAATGTCTAAAAGCTCTTCCACTTCCTTAAGCGGTGTCTTACCTTCCATGACATATTCGCCTTTACCGCGGTTCTTGATATATTCCTGGTCTTCATCGTATTCATCCATGATATTGCCGACGATCTCCTCCAGGATGTCCTCCATGGCGATCAAGCCGTCGGTCTGACCGTATTCGTCTACAACAATGACCATCTGAAGTTTTTGGGACTGCATCTCTTTGAACAGTTCATCAATATTTTTTGTCTGAGGCACAAAATAAGGCTCTCTGAGCAACCCATCCAGCTTCGCAATGGGCACATCCAGCTTGTCATCGCTGATGTGGAACCTCATGGCATCCTTCAGATGTAAGATACCGATGATATGGTCAATATTCTCTTCATACACCGGATAGCGGCTGTTCTTACCTCCCAGCATGGATGCAATGGCATCCTTTAACTTTGTCTCGCCGTCGATAGCTACGATACTTCCGCGGTGTGTCATGATGTCCTGGGCTTCCTTGTCCCCGTATTCAAAAATATTTGAGATCATCTCTGCTTCACTTGCCTGGATGACACCCTGCTCATGACCTTCCTGTACCATGTTGATGATTTCTTCCTCGGTCACATCATTTTCATCTGTGTTATTGCGGACACCAAAGAGGAATAATATTCCCTTTGCAGTCAGATTTACCAGCCCCGTCAAAGGAGATAAGAGTCTCGTAATCCAAAAGATCGGATCAATGCAGGCATATGCCCACTTTTCCGGTTTTCTGGATGCCATTTTTCTCGGGATCAGTACTCCGAAGGTCAGCAGAATATAAATCATGGCAACAAAAGACAATACCGTTGCAATCCCGGAGATCACTCCCGTGGGAACATTTTGAAGCGACAATCCGCCGACATTGATCACATGCAGGCCGTCGTCGATCGTCTGCAGCCAGATATTCAGGTAAAAGGCACCCATTAGAATATTGATCAGCGTAATGACTAACTGTACCGTATTGATATAGATCCCCGGACGGCTGACCATCTCAGAAAGCCGCACCGACCGGCGATCCTTTTCTTCCTCTGCTTTATGTAAGATCTCTTTTTCATTGAGGTTGTCAATGGCAGCATCAAATCCGTAAAAAAACATATCTACCAATAGCAGCAGGAAAAAGAGAAATATGGCCACAGGCCCACTGATATCCATCGTTCATTTCATCCTTTCGTATTTTAATTCTTTTATATATCCTCTGGATACGCAGGGTATCAGACTATGTATCCAGTTCCAGACTTACCTTCAGTGCCCGGTTCACTCTCCGCATAATGTCACCGTCGAGATGACATACTTTATCCTTTAATCTCTTCTTGTCAATGGTGCGCAGTTGTTCCAGAAGCACTACCGAATCCTTATCCATATCATAAAGACGGGCATTTAATTCAATGTGTGTAGGCAGCTTCGCCTTATTCATCTTTGAGGTGATCGCAGCGCAGATCACGGTAGGACTGTGTTTGTTGCCAACATCATTCTGGATGATGAGCACCGGTCTGATCCCGCCCTGTTCCGAGCCGATCACCGGCCGCAGATCCGCGTAATAGACATCTCCTCTTCTCATTTCTACTCCTTATATCAGCGATTTAGGATAAGTATTGCCGATTCTTACGGAGTTATACGAACACTTTTGATCCGTCAGAAATTTTCAAAATAGTCTCTTACTTCTGTAATCTCACCATGCTGTATGTAGACCCTGGGAATTCTTTTCCCCAGATCACAGACAAATTCATAATTAAATCTGCCGGAAAGTTCTCCAAGTTCTTCCGCTGTGATCCGTTCTGTGCCGTCCATACCGAGAAGCGTTACTTTGTCGCCATCCATTGCTTCCGGGATCTCCGAAATATCCACCATGAACTGATCCATACAGACTCTTCCGAGGATCGGTGCTTTCTTCCCATGGATCAGGACATATCCTTTCCCCGACAGGCTTCTGGGATAGCCGTCTCCGTAACCCACGGGGATCGTGGCTACTCTGGTGTCCTTCTGTGCTGTAAACAGCCCACCGTAGCTGACACTCTGTCCCGAATGAATCGTCTTACAGTATACAATATGGCTGTAGAGAGACATGGCGGCCCGCAGGGGTACAATGTCTTTACTTACTTCTTCGGAAGGATACAGACCGTAGGTCGTGATTCCCGCACGGACCATATCCATATTCGCCTGAGGCATTTCCAAGATTGCAGCACTGTTGGAGCAGTGTTTGACGGGAATAGTAATCCCCAGTTCTGTCTGTATTTTTTTAATAAAATCCTGAAAAAGCTCCAGCTGATGATTCGCCGAAGTCTTATCCGTCTCATCGGATTTGGCAAAATGGGTAAAAATCCCCTCCACCTCCAGCTCCGGATGCTCTATAAGGAATCTGACGAACTCCAGTCCTTCCTCATCCGGCGTAATGCCGATTCTGCCCATGCCGGTATCTACCTTGATATGAACCTTTGCTTTCTTTCCAACCTTTGCCGCTGCTGCGGCCAGCTCTTCCACCGTATCCCTGCGGTAGACTGCCGGACGGATTTCCTCCCGGATCAGTTCTTCGTAGCAATAGGGAAAAGTATATCCCAGGATCAGGATCGGTTTCTTCACGCCTGCTTCTCTGAGTACATGTGCCTCTTCATAAGTAGCTGCTGCATAGCCGAACATGAAATCCAGCTGCTCTAACATTTTAGCGATGGGGACACCACCATGACCATATCCGTCCGTCTTAATGACTGCCAGTATTTTCGTGTTCTCCGCAATATTTTCTTTCATATGGACCATATTTTCCCAGATGGCATCCAGATCCACTTCCGCCCATACCCGTTGATAGGATTCTAATTTTTCCTGCAGTTCTCTCGTCATATTTTCACGCTTTCTTATTTTGATTTTTCATCAGACATTCGGCGATATCTCCCGCCATCACACCATATTCGGTATGAAGTCCGGCCGCCAGATCTCCTGCCATGCCGTGCAGATATACGCCACAGGTCGCAGCCTCCGGGGCATCCATTCCCTGCGCCAGCAATCCCAGGATCACGCCGGTCAGCACATCTCCGCTGCCTGCCGTAGCCATTCCGCTGTTGCCGGTGGTATTCAGATAGCAGGCTCCCTGTTCCTTACATACCACAGTCCTCGCATCCTTGGCAACTGCTACGGCATGAAATCGTTTGGCCAGTATTTTCGCACATGTGGGGAGGTCGTCCTTGCACTCTGAGGTCGTCCGTTTTAGCAGTCTTGACATTTCCCCCACATGAGGTGTCAGAAGGACTACTCTGCCTTCCGCACCCTGAGCGCTCAGTTCTTCTGCCAGCATCCTGCCGTTCTCCTCTGCCAACAGGTTTAGGGCATCTGCATCCAGCACCAGCGGCTTCCTGCTTCTCTCCACCACGGTCTTCAGACATTGCAGTGCCTGTTCTTCTCTGCCGATGCCGGGACCAATGGCGATGACATCCGCCCAGTCTAAGCTCTCTGTCAGCTGTCTGCAGGAGCCGTACAATGCTTCCGGAATCCCCTGCTGTATGATCTGTCGGTTCTCTTCCGCGGTAATCACCTTTACCATGCCGGCTCCGGTACGATAGGCTGCTTTCGCCGCCAAAATGGCTGCACCCGCCATGCCGTTACTTCCTGCAACAAGCAGTGCTTTGCCGAAGGTTCCTTTGTTCCCCGCAGCGTTTCTCTTAAGTAACTGTACGGAGCCTTTCTCATAAGTGTACATTTCTGGTTCCTGTCCTAAGAAGCTCTCCTGTCCGATCCCCACATTCGCAGTCCGGACTTCTCCGGCGTATTCCGCACCGGGATACAGTACCAGTCCTCTCTTACAGAAACCAAAAGTGACCGTGGCATCCGCCAGAAATGCACAACCCAGCACTCTGCCGGTATCTGAGCAGATACCGCTTGGCACATCCAGTGCCAGCTTAAATCCCTCTGCCTTGTTCATCTCTTTTACGGCATCCGCATAGTTTCCCTCCACAGGGCGGCTTAATCCCACGCCGAAGAGGGCGTCTACAATTACATTATATTCATCCACCGCAATATTACTGTCTGTCTTCACCGGAAAATGTTGCAAAGTCTGCCACTGCGATTTCCACTGCTTGGTAGCTCTCTGCATATCTCCCACGCATTTTACCGCGACTGCGTATCCGTCCGCCGCAAGAAGTCTTGCTAACGCCAGGCCATCGCCGCCATTGTTCCCCATACCAGCAAAAATGAGCACTTTCGTCCGTTCTTTCACGGCATCAAAGCGCTCTTTTATAAAATCCTCCGCTGCCAGAGCCGCTCTCTCCATCAGGACCGGCCCCGGTATGCCGAGGTACTCTATGGTATTCTTATCGTATTGCTTCATTTCCTGTGCAGTTACCAGATATTTCATACTATTTTTGCTCCGGATTATATTTCATGTCAAACAGATTGACCACCTCTGCACCAAAGATGTCATGCATGTAGTTATAGATTTCCTGATTCTGCTGCTCCATCTGCTGTTTCTCGATCAGACGTTTTTTCAGTTCAATGCGAATAGAACTCACCCACTCCGCAGTATCATTGATCTGTTTGTCATTATCCTTCATAATATCATAGCAGCACTCCATAGTAAACATCATAAGCTGAAGATTTAATCTTTCGATCTCCTGGGGGATGTCTTTCAGCTCATCTTCATAAGCTTCCAGCTTCTCATTACATTCTTCGATCAGTCGCTTATGTTCTTCGATCTGCTTGTTCAGCTTGCTGTTCTCACCCTGCTGATCCGCTTCGTTCACCATGGGAACGATCTCTTTCATCAGCTTCTTTTTCAGATTACGGATTTCCTTCGACTCCGTATTCAGCTTTCCCTGTCTTTTTAACAGCTGATTCAGAGCATCCTCCGTCTCTTTTAACGGAACAGAACCAGTCTTATTCAGCAGCTTGTACCACTTATTATCCAGGGTGAGTACGGGCAAATGTTTCCCAACAAGTGCACTTTTAAAAGCTTCCTGCCGGTTCCTCGCATTTTCTCCTGCGTTATCGTTGCCCATAATATCACTCCCTTTATGCCTTACTCTCTCGTAAGCTCACGAATTCGTGCTATCGCACTCTTCATCCCGCTTCGCAGCCGCTTGTTTTTCCCTGAGGCTCATTATTTTATATCTGAACTGTAACGGTTAATGTTATACGAAAGTTTCATTAAACTGTCTGACAGATGTACATTCTCCACCTGTATTCCCTCCGGAACGTTCAGATCCACATGCGCAAAGTTCCAGATGGCGCGGATCCCGTTCGCCACCAGCTTGTCAGCCACTTCTACGGCACTGGTCTTGGGAATCGTCAGTACTGCAATATCAATGTCATTCTCCCGGATAAAAGATTCCAGCTGCTCCATGGGCATAACCTTCACACCACGGACATCTTTCCCCACAAGCTCCGGGTTCGCATCGAACATTCCCTTGAAAATAAAACCACGACGCTCGAAGTTCAAATAATTACCCAGGGCTCTGCCCAGGTTACCAGCTCCGATAATAACGAAATTGTGCTGCTTATCCAGTCCTAATATCTTACCGATCTCACGGTACAGATATTCTACATTATATCCGTATCCCTGCTGACCGAAACCACCAAAATTATTGAAATCCTGACGTATCTGGGATGCGGTCACTTTCATCAGTCCGGAAAGTTCCTGCGAAGAGATTCGTTCCACACCTTCATCCTTAAGTTCCCCCAAATATCGAAAGTATCTGGGCAGTCTGCCGATCACAGCCTGTGAAATTCCTTTTGCTTCCAATACTTTCACCTCCGATTATTTAAGTATACACCATATGTTAAAAACTTGTCAATGAATTGACAGGTTTTCTTCTTTTCGTTACAATAAAATTTAAAAAGTCCGTTCTGTGTGGGCTGGAAATAAAGGATACTTACTACCATGATATTATCTTGTCAGAATATTTCAAAAGCATTTGTGGAAAATCAGGTATTGAAAAATGTCTCTTTTCATATAGAGGATCATGAAAAAGCTGCCATTGTGGGCATCAACGGTGCCGGAAAAACAACGCTGCTCCGCATCATCGTAGGAGAAATGACTCCCGATGACGGACAGGTGGTTCTGGCGAAAGACAAGACACTTGGGTATCTCGCCCAGAACAGCACCGTGGACACCTCTCACACCATTTACGAGGAACTGTTATCCGTCAAGGCGGATCTGTTGCGCCTGGAGGAAAAGATCCGGGAATGCGAAAACAATATGAAGCATGCTGATGGGGACGCTCTGGAAGACCTGATGAAGCAGTACACCTCTCTCACCCACGCTTTCGAGACCGGCGGCGGCTATCTCTACCGCAGTGAGCTGGTCGGAGTGTTAAAGGGACTGGGCTTTACCGAAGATGAATTCTCCAAGCCGGTTGCCACACTCTCCGGCGGTCAAAAGACCCGGGTGGCGTTAGGCCGACTCCTGTTACAAAATCCGGATCTGATCATCTTAGACGAGCCGACCAACCACTTAGATATGAACTCCATCGCCTGGTTAGAGACTTATCTGTTGAATTACAAGGGAGCCGTTCTCATCGTCTCCCACGACCGGTATTTCCTGGACCGGATTGCCGGGAAAGTCATCGAGATCGATCAATCCAAGGCTACGACCTTTATTGGGAATTACTCCGATTATGCCATAAAAAAGGAACAGCTGCGCGTCGCTGCCTGGAATGCCTATATGAACCAGCAGCGTGAGATCAAGCATCAGGAAGAAGTTATCGAAAAATTAAAGTCCTTCAACCGGGAAAAGTCCATCAAGCGGGCGGAAAGCCGGGAGAAAATGTTGGACAAGATCGAGGTCATCGAAAAGCCCTCCGAGGTCCGCACGGATATGAAGCTGACGCTGACGCCCCGGATCTTAAGCGGAAATGATGTGCTGACTGTAGAGCATCTGTCCAAAAGCTTTGACTCCCATAAGCTTTTTACCGATGTCAATTTCGAGATCAAACGCGGCGAGCATGTGGCGATCATCGGTGATAATGGCAGCGGTAAGACCACTTTGCTTAAGATCTTAAACGGTCTCGTCCCCGCAGATCAGGGCACTTTCCGCTTAGGTTCCAATGTAGAGATCGGCTATTACGATCAGGAGCATCATGTGCTCCACAGCGAGAAGACATTGTTCGAAGAGATCTCGGACGATTATCCTTACCTGAACAATACCCAGATCCGCAATGTACTGGCGGCTTTCCTCTTCACCGGGGAGGATGTGTTCAAGCGCATCAGTGATCTGAGCGGCGGTGAGCGCGGACGCGTCTCTCTCGCCAAGCTGGTACTCTCCAACGCAAACTTCCTCATCCTGGATGAGCCGACGAACCACTTAGATATCATGTCCAAGGAGATTCTGGAGGATGCCCTGAACGGTTACGAGGGAACCATATTGTATGTCTCCCACGACCGTTACTTCATCAACCGTACTGCCCACAGGATCCTGGATCTGACGGAGGGACAATTCGTAAGTTATGTTGGAAATTATGACTACTATCTGGAAAAGCACGACACCGTAATGGCTGCCATAGAAGCCAGTACTCCGCAGAGTGCGGATGCAGATAACACGGCTGCCACTAAGGCTGCAGAATCCGAAGTCAAATTGGACTGGAAAGCACAGAAGGAAGAACAGGCGAGACTCCGCAAGAAAGAAAACGACCTGAAAAAATGCGAGGAAAAGATTGCCGAGCTGGAAACCCGCATCTCCGAGATTGACGCCGAAATGTCCGATCCCTCCATCGGCACCCAGGTAGCAAAATTGCAGGAGCTGACTAAAGAGCAGGCAACCTGCCAGGAACAGTTGGAAAAATTATATGAACAATGGGAAGAACTGGCGGAGTAAATAGATGTATTTTTAAGGGAAGGGCACAGCAACGATAAAGTCGTTGGCTATGCCCTTCTTTTGGTACAACGCTGGAATATATAGGTTTAAATCGTAATAGACTTACTGAGGCAAAACCAGATTTAAGTTCGCACCTCTTATGAGCTTTACAAAGCCCTTTTTCCAAAACAGCTGCCGGTGCAACGATTGGTACTATGCCAATAATATTTATTGCATCACTATATTTCTTCTCCCTGACATAATTTGACAGTTCTCGGCACATCCAATATATGTCATCGTCAACACCATACTCCTTGGTATAATATGCCGGTGAATTAATATTTAAGTCCATCTGATCTCCTTCTTTCTGCTATTATAACCTGTACATCGTTCCTGCAAAATGCATATTTTAATCACTCAAGATCACTAATCACTTCATCATAAGTGTATCTTACCTTTTTAATATTATGAGTGGCTTCCATTTCAGCCCGGAAATATGCCTCCGTCAACCGATCATACTGATCTTGTGTAACCCGAAAATAATAAAAGCCGGTGTCTTTTACATAATATGCCTGATCATGCATCATTCTCCATTTTTCTTCGGAATCTATATTTCCCTCATAGCATGGCATTGAAACTATATATGCCGTTTCCCCTGTTTGAGTTTCTTTATTGAGGAATTCTTTTTCCATAAATCCTGTCATTCTGAGTAATTCACCATTTGGATCAAACTCATAATAAATCTGATTTATTCCTTCCCGATCCCACCTGACCGCACATGTACCATTTAGTTTGATCCATGTGGAATCAAATCCATTCCACAATGTCAGTCTTTTCTTTTCCTCATCATAACTTATTACATAAACAAACTCTCTCTCATCCGATATACACAAATCAGTAATTCCGTCACCCGTCATATCAAATAAATAATAATATAAATCTATAAGCGAACCAACCAATGGCACAATTTTCTTTTTCATGTTCTTACCTGCACTCTGTTACATTGCTTACTTTTGATCCCCTATCTGTTCTTGCACTAACTGCAATATGAAATCTCCTAGGTCCTCAGCTAATTTTTCAACTGTTTCATACTTATCCCCATTATAAAATGCCATGATAACATCAGGTTCTTTCTCCGCATTTAGAGAAGAATAATCTAAATATGCCATATTTCCATCACCAAAATCGTATATAGGTATCCATTCCTCGGGTAAATTATATTCTTCTCTGTCATTCAGTGCATAGGCAACCGAATTCCCTTCTAATATTCCTGAATCATCCTCTGGATCAATTCCATATATTTCATTGCCAAAAAAGGACAAATATCAATCAGCCACACCGCTAAAGGTCTGCCGTAACCATAAGCATTCTCCAGACCATAGACTACTTCTTTTGCATCAGTATTACATTTTTTAACCTTTGTTACCAGCTTAGGAAAATCGGCTGGTCTGTTTGGAAAAGTAATCTCTCCAAGCTTTTGATTGTAGCAGTCAATCATAACTGCTGTGTGGGTTTCTTTGTGTAAATCGATACCCACATAAATAAAATTTTCTTTAACCATAAAATCAACCCCAATCTCAATGTTTGGCAAAATAGTGGCAATCTCAACTATTAAGCATCTTTCTCGGAATTACGCATCTTTTCAGCTTCCGAGTGTGCAAGAGTGGTATAGCCTATCCATTTCTGGTCAGGCACAAAGTATTCCATACAGGAACACCGCTGACTTTCATGGAGATGGATACATCCTGCAGAACGCAGGAAACGAAGTAGAAGAAATCTCCTTCGTGGTGTGTGATGTTAACTCTGAAAAAGAAAGGTTGCAAGTCAATTTTTTGCTTTTTGAGCAGATTTTTATTTAAATCCATTAAAAATGGGCAAAATCGGCTTTATGCCATAGACCAAAAACAGAGAAATAACAGTAAAGATGCACAAATTTACTATCCGAGCATACAAAACAACGTTCTCTTGCCCTTGTGAGAGCCTGTATTGCCCCTGTGTACGATTTTAAGAGCGAAGTCGAGGTAGTTACCCATGATAAACTTTTTAAGGCTTGTTGGGGAAATGTGAGAGATTTGATTTCTTAAGATAGTGCCAAAATAAATAGGGTCGAAAATAGTGCGGGTTAAAGGGCTTATGCCGCCAGAGGACGGCCTAAGCCGGGAAACACCCACCGGCAGAGCCGTTGGGAAGATATCCGCATGGCATAACTTTCTCTGCTATTCAAAAATATGTTATGCTTTGGGACATTTTTATCGGAATTACCCTGTAACAGAAAAATCGAGAATGTTCTACGGCATTGACGCTAATAGAACATCCTCGATTCTGTGTTTTCGATTAGGTATTATAGAGATATTTCATCCCCCTTATACCCCCTGGTGAGTGCCATTGTAACATGGCAGTTTTTAATTCGTCAAGGAAAAGGTTAGATGCCTACTCTTCTTTTTCAACCTTACAAAGTATGGGATTAAATATATTCGTTATTGTTGCATGACCGACTACATTTTTTCCTTCATACATTGTAATTTGTTTTCCTATCCACAAACATGCCGGATAATCTTCTGGAGAAACAAATGTAATTGTCCCTTTAAGCTCTCCTTTAGTATTATTTTCCAATTTGTAGTAGCTATGCACCCCAGTAGTTAAACAATCCTCATAAATTAAATGTGCCGGACGATATCCTTCATATAGATTATTTTTTCTATATCCCACAAATTCAAATATTGCTTCAACATCAGGTTTAAGTTGCATTCCTCTCATCACCTCTTCCTTAGAAAGCATGTTCAATACTTATTATGCTTTCATTAAACATATCTAACATTTCTGGCTCAACTACAGGAGTTCCAGACTTAAATATAGCACGATCCAAATTCATATGATGTAATTGGTTATATACATTCTCTGGAATAGTAACTTTAACAATTGCTGCTTTGTCCAAATTAATAGGCTTATTGGCAAATTCAAGCGTTTCATCAAAACTGTTTCCAAATTCTTTAGCTTGAAATGACCTTCCATCTGGTCTTGCTCTAAATCCTCCAGTAGCAAAAATGTCATCAAATTCCTCTGGACTAACTGCTCTATAAATGTCTTTAGTTCCTGTACCACTCTCCGCCACCTCACAGGAAGCACTCTCTCCCTTCATCAGGGCACCGCCTATCGCCACCAGAAGGTAATCCAGT
>OKTI01000063.1_pt1 | contig 86899 bp, 79 predicted proteins | sample 1606071 | NCBI WGS metagenome assembly OKTI01 (sample SAMEA3879500, study PRJEB24766) | human gut metagenome | biome: human-associated habitat; feature: feces | place: USA | collected 1985/1987
TCTTTATGGAATATTAACATTAACACTTTGCGGAGGAGATGCATTTCATCTTGTGCCAAGAATTATCAGAGCAGTATGTGGAAGTAGTGATAAGATAAAGAAACAGCTAGGAATTGGATTGCAGATATCTTCTATTACAATGACAGCTTTTTATATTATTTTGATGTATATCTGGAAATTTACATTTCCAGGGTTTACAATACCAGTAATAATTGAGGTTATAATATGGATATCAGCAATTGTTAGAATTGTAATATGTATGTTCCCACAGAATAATTGGTGTACAGATGAGGGAAATATGAAATTATCCGTTATCAGAAATTCAGTCTTTGCAGTTACAGGTATAGGAGTAATTATTCTATATTTGATTTCAGGAAATGCTTATGGATATCATCTGACAAGGATGGTAGCAGCAATTATTATTTCATTTGGATGCTATATACCAGTAACCTTATTCAGCAAAACTAAACCAAAGGTTGGACTTTTAATGATTCCGAAAACTTGTGCATATATGTGGATTATAGCTATGGGACTTAAGCTTTTGTTTTAGAATTATGTGGAGCAGCTCTGAGGCATCACTAAGCGGTAGAATTTACGTTCATTGTTCATATTATTACAATTATAAATATAACAAAATATTATCATATGGAGGCATAACATTATGATGGAAATTAAAAAGTTTGTAGAGCTTATGACTGGAGAATTTGATAACAAAGAACAGTTTATGGAAATGAAGGAGGCTGGTAAAAGCTTTCCGTATGCACAACATATAAACACAGTCTGCAATGATAAAATAAAAAATATTCCAGAGGATTTTAACGGAATATTTGTTGTAGAGGAAAGTTATTATGAAACAGATGGAAAACGTCATGCGTCACCACATTTATTTCTGATTACAGATAGTAACGCTGGAGTTATACTTTCTTCTTATGAAATTCCTGCAGGAGAAGACAAGAATACATTTTCTTATAACTCAATGAAGAGTGTAGATTATAGTGAACTTAAAAAATCTGAGAAGTTTACGCCAGCATTATATAAGGAAAATAATGGAAGCTGGGAGGGAGGAAGCGTAAGCCAGTTTACACCAGTTATGATATTCAGATTATGGGAGCGTTTTTCAGAAGCTTGTCTTGAGGTATCAGAAAGCATGGAGGTGAATGGAAAGAGAACCTTCGGATATGATGTTCCTATTATTTATAAGAGAGTATAGAACAATTGGACTGCCAGCCGGATTATCCTGCTGGCAATTAACTGGCAGTGGTGCAAGGTAGTGTAGAGTTATATAATAAGCATATTATTTTATATTAAGTGTACTACATATGAAACTAAAGCTTGGGTGCTTTCTGTTTCATATGTAGTTATTCTGTAAGTTCCTTCATAAGTGAGTGTACAGTTGTAATTTTATTTATCCGGCCAACATTGTCACCACAGAAGATTAAGCCATTATCCACATCTCCCTTTACAGCATTTATAAGAGCTTTTGTAATACAATATGGAACCTTTGCAGGGTTACATTTTTCAAGACAATTGTAGCATTTGGAAATAGGAATTCTTGAATTGTCAAGTTGTTTAATAAATGCATTGCGAAGTGCTCTTCCAGGCATTCCGACAGGACTTTGGATAATCTGAACATCTTCTTGTCTGGCATTGATATAAGCCTGTTTATAAGCAGGTGATGCATCACATTCTTTAGTAGCAACGAATCTGCTTGCTATCTGCACTCCATCAGCTCCAAGGTTAATTGCATGAATAATATCCTGTTTATCGAATATTCCACCTGCAACAATAACAGGTATTTTTTTTGAGTATTTATCTTCATATTCTTTTTTACATTCTATAATATTAGTTATTTCATTATCGAAATCAAGTGAAGCTGTATTGTTCAGCTGTTCATTAGAAAATCCGAGGTGTCCGCCAGCCTTTGGTCCTTCTATTACGATAAAATCAGCGGTTCGGTCATACTTATGCGACCACATTTTTAATATAAGCTGTGCAGCTCTTTTTGATGATACGATAGGAGCTATCTTAGTCTGACAGGTTTTGTCTACAAGTGCTGGTAAATCTATCGGAAGACCAGCACCGCTGATAATTACATCGGCACCTGCGGCAACAGCTGCTTTTACATGTTCTTTATAGTGTTTAAGTGCAACCATAATATTTACGCCAACAAGTCCATTACCACCGGCAATTTCTTTAGCTTTACGGATATGTTTCTTTATTGCTGCTAAATTGCAGCCGGCCTGATCATATTCAAATGCATCATCATCATAACCAATCTGGGCAGTTGAAATAATTCCGACTCCCCCCTCCTTTGCTACTGCACCTGCAAGACCGCTTAAGCTGACACCAACACCCATGCCACCTTGAATAATTGGAATTCTTGCTGTTTTATTACCAATATGTAATTCGGGAAGCTTATATTTATTTGTACTAAGATTCATATTAAACCAATCCTCATTTCTATGTATATATTGTTGGAGTATACAAGAATTATTAAACCATTATCACAATGTTTTGATACTCAAACTATTGTGATGATAATACATCGTGGCAGAGATGTCAAGATTTTATTATTAACAATACTTCTTGATATAGTATTTAAAACTATGAAGATTAATAAAATTCACTATAAAGTATCAAAAATACCATTCAACTCCAAAATCCAACCGAATATCGAAGGGTTATATATATCTTTCAAATGGCTGGATTACGGTAGATAAAATACTCACATTTACGATTATTTTTGTTGCTATTTTTGTTATAATATGGTTATGTATCTATATACCAATAAGAATTAAAATAGCCAGGATTAATAAAATATTTAGTAAGTAATGTATACACAGATATAAAATGCCTGGCACATAATAGAAGAAAGGAAGCCTGTTACAATTACATTATTATAATATATTTAGATATGTTGGATATATTAGATATGCGGATATATTGATATGTTGTATACATTAAAAGTGTTAGATATATTTGCTCGATTATATTAGTGATAATTAATAAGACAGGCTGTATAAAAGACTATGGACAAAGTTAAGAAGCATACAATACGTGTCAGGTATGTAATATTATCTGTGATAGGTTTTGTTCTTGCTGTGATAATAGGAATAGTTACGATTGCACTTGTAAGCTACAAAAAGCAGCCGAAGCTTACAGATGGTGAGAAACAGGAATTAGATAACACGGATCTTTTAAAACGCCAGACTAGTCCTGAGAGAGCCAAGATAATAGAGGATAATAATGATGCGTTAAAAGAACGTATAAGAATGATTAGCCAGGCAAAGGAAGAAATAATACTTTCAACCTTTGATTTCAGGTCTGATGATAGTGGAAAGCTTATATTAGGTGCACTTATTGATGCGGCAGACAGGGGAGTATCGGTTAATGTTATAGTTGATGGAGTGTCAGGTTTTCTTAGAATGAGGGGCAATGCGTATTTTGAGGCACTTGCGGCTATGCCAGAGGCAACAGTTAAGATATATAACAAGGTCAATCCGTTAAAGTCTTATAAGTCAATGGGAAGACTGCACGACAAATATATAGTTATAGACAGGCAGAATTACATTCTTGGTGGACGTAATACATTTAATTATTTCCTTGGAGATAATGAGGGACATAAGAATTATGACAGAGATGTGTTAGTATATTGTGCCAAGACAGATGAGAACAGTTCGGTCAACCAGCTTATAGACTATTATGACAGCGTGTGGAACTATAAGGAGAGCAAGACTCTTTTATCAAGCAGTAAGACTTCTTATAAAGAAAAGATAGCTGCAAAGGACAAGGTTAAGACAGCAAAAGATGAGCTTTTAGCAGGTTATGAGGCATATTGTGCTGATAATCAGGAGTTCGTAGACAATACAGATTATGCCAGTGAGACAGTGGAGGTCAACAGCATAGCACTTCTTAGCAATCCGATAGATTACAAGGTAAAGAAGCCGGTTGTGTGGTATCAGCTTGTAAGGCTTATGAAATCGGCAGATGCTAAGGTGAAGATACATACACCTTATATAATATGTAACGATTATATGTATGAAGGACTTACTGAGATATGTGATAAGGTAGAAAATGTATCTTTGATGACTAATTCTATTGGTAATAATGGTAATCCATTTGGCTCGGCAGATTATTATGTTAATAAAGATAAAATACTTAATACCGGGCTTGAGGTATGGGAGTACGAGGGCGGATATTCTTATCATGGAAAGTCGATACTTATAGATGATAATATATCGGTCATTGGCTCATTTAATGTGGATATGCGAAGTGTCTATCTGGATACGGAGCTTATGCTTGTAATTGACAGCAGGGAGATTAACAGCCAGTTAAATGAAGCTATGGAGTCATATGAGCATATAGCAAGAAAGGCTGATGCAGATGGAAGTTACGACAATCCATATGATGTAGAACCTTTGGAGCTTACGCCATACAGGGAAAAGAGAATGAAGCTTATCAAGAACTTTATATTGTGGACGAGATATCTATTTTAAAATACAGACATATTTATAATGCAAGATATGGAGATTAACTATGAAGATGACAACTTTGTGTTATATTGAGAAAGATAACAACTATCTGATGTTACATAGAACCAAGAAAGAGAAGGATATCAATAAGGGTAAGTGGATTGGTGTTGGAGGCCATGCAGAGGGTTGTGAGACACCAGAGGAATGTCTTTTAAGGGAAGTGAAGGAAGAGACAGGACTTACACTTACGGCATATCGTTTCAGGGGGCTTATAACATTTATAAGTGATGAATGTGAGCCTGAGCTTATGTGTCTGTTTACCGCGAATGACTATGACGGTGAGGTAATCATATGTGATGAAGGTGACCTTTGCTGGGTTAGTAAAGACAAAATATTAGAGCTTCCAACGTGGGAGGGTGATGCCGTATTTTTAAAGCTTCTGCTTAGTGATGAACAGAGATTTTTTACAATAAAGTTAAGATATGAGGGCGATAAGCTCATTGAAAAAAATGTACAGTTTTATTAAGAAAATGTATACATATGCCGATATACATTAAGCTACGGAGAGCACATTTATTCAATGGATTGATTGCTGTTGGATAAGTGTGTTTTTTTATGCACATTTATTTTACTTACCACTTGGACCGTACAGGAAAGTGGAGCGGCTGTGACTGACTGAACAGCGGCAGGAAGGAGAAAAATGGATATTAATACACAGACATTCAGAGAAAGCTATACTGATTATTACAATCAGAAGATACTTGCTAATGAAAATGCTGATGAGAATGACTGGCGCAGTATGTCTGATAAGCAGTGGGATAAAATGCTTGACGGAATAGACGACTACGTTGACGATTTCAAGGAGAACTTAAAGAGGCTTAAGGAGATGCAGGATAAGGCGGCAGACAGAGCGGCGGCGGACGCAAGGTCAGATATGAGGGCTAATGCGGCGGCAAGTGCGGCACTTAGGACAGCGGCATATGGTTTTGTGTCACAGACAGTAGCAGGTGATGATACATCTGATAAGGCTGATTATGAGCTTACAGATGGACTTTTTCCAAGTGACCCTGAAGAAACTAAGGCTGTGAATATGTCTAAGACACAGGAAGCACTTCTTACAGGTAATACAAGTGCAGGAATATCTGGTACAGAGAGTACAAGGGAAACTGCAAGCACAAGTGATGATGATGAAAATGTAACGTGGTATATAACAGTATTTTCAGAGCAGGGCATTTCCTGTGCTTCATTTGATAAAGACGGCAATAAGACAGAACTTTGGGATATTCCGTATAATAACAGCAGTGATTATAAGAAGGTATTAGATTTCTTAGACAGATTTGAGAAGGATGCTAACCTGAAATTTTCCAGTGATAAGCAGTTCTGGGTAGATTTTCTTGCTGGAAATATTGATGTGGACAAGATAGTTAAAGAATACAGCGGTGATTAATATGCTTGAGGTAAAGGAATTACAATATTTTGTCGTGTGTGCAGATCTTTCGTCTTTCAGCAGGGCGGCAGAAGTATTGTATACAACACAGCCCAATGTCAGTAAGGTTATAAGAAGTCTTGAGGAGAAGCTTGGCTTTGAAGTATTTGAAAGGGATAACAGGGGCATTAAGCTTACAAGGCGTGGCAGGCAGGCGTATGAATATGCTGGAAAGATATTAGAGCAGGAACGCCAGCTTGCGCAGATTTATAAGATTGATGACAGGGAAGAATTCAGCATATCAAGCAATCCCAGTTCGTGGGTGGCACGGTGCTTTACAGATTATTACATCAAATATTCTGATGAGAATGTCAGATATAATATAATGGAGGGAAGTGTCAACAGCGTTATTAAGCGTGTTGGAACAGGGCTTGATGAATTAGGTTTTATATTCTTTATGGATAACCAGTTACAGCAGATTGAGTATAAGCTTAAAAAGCATAATCTTCAATTTGTTAAGCTTAAAGATAATGAGGCTTATTTATATTATGGCAATAATGAAGCACCTAAGGATAAAGATGTTGAGAGTTATCTTAAAGATAAAATGCTTGTTCAGTGCTACGAAGATGAGTTTGCACTTAATCATTATTGGGATAATATAAGAAAAGATGATGAGGAATTTAACAAACACGTTGCTGTTATTACTAATAGTGATTATGTTATGAATTATATGCTGAAATATTCCAGGCTGTGTAATATAAGCAGCAGCCATTTCAGCAAACAGCCTAATTTTGATGGTATTCCATTATATGATGACACAAGGAAAGTGTTATTTGGATATATCAAAAAATGTGACGAAGCAGTAAGTAGGATTGGCGAGCAATTCTTAGCATTTGTAAGGGAGGAATTAAAGAAATAAATATCTGATAGTGAAGCTGTAATATATACAGCGTGATTATTTAAGTAGATTTAATTAATATAGGTATAACAGAATGGAATGACACGATTAAAAAATAATTGTGCCATTCCATTTTTATTGTTATACTAATCAGACAATATAAGACTATTAGAAAAGGTATTTATGAAGAAGTTTATAATAAAGCGTCTGGTACAGCTTATTCCTATTATTATAGGCATTACACTGCTGTCTTTTCTGCTTGTAAATGTAAGCAATACAGATGCAATAGATATGTTAGAGGCTAACAGGGGAACTGCTATATCAGAAGAACAGAAGAATGAATTAAGAGAAGAACTGGGGCTTGACCAGCCTGTCATTGTCAGATATGTTGTGTGGCTTAAGGGCGTTATTACAGGCAATATGGGTAATTCCTATATATCAGGAAAGCCCGTGTTTGCAACATTTATATCAAAGCTTCCAGCGACTATATATTTATGTGTGGTTTCAATATTATTGACACTTATAATATCATTGCCACTTGGAATTATTGCGGCAGTTAATAAGAACCGGTGTATCGATTATATTATCAGGTTATTAAGTTTCTTAGGCAATTCAATGCCTAATTTTTTTGCCGCCATAATGCTTATATACATATTTGCACTGAAGCTTAATTTACTGCCGGTTATGGGAATGAATGCAGGAATTAAAAGCGTGATACTGCCAGCAGTTACCCTCGCAATAGCAATGTCGTCAAGATATATAAGACAGATAAGGACGGCTGTGATTAATGAATTACAGAAGGATTATGTGCAGGGTGCTATAGCAAGAGGTGTTGGCAGATTAAAGATAATTACAGGAAGTGTACTTAAATCAAGCCTGCTCACAATCATAACACTGCTCGCATTATCAATAGGTTCACTGCTTGGTGGAACAGCTATTGTTGAGAGCATATTTATGTGGGACGGAGTAGGGAAAATGGCGATAGATGCAATTACGATGAGAGATTATCCGGTTATACAGGCATATGTGATATGGATGGCAATTATATATGTAGTTATTAATCTTATAACAGATATAGTATACCATTATCTCAATCCAAGGATACGTCTGGGAGATTGTTATGAAGATTAAGAAAAGAACAGAAAATGTCAATAATAACAGACAGCGGTTGATATTCAGAGGGAAAATTAATAAAAGCAATACAAGCTTAATTATATGGCTTATATTTGCATTATTAATAGTGCTTATAGCGGTATTGGCAGATGTGATTGTTCCATATGATCCTTATGAGCAGGATTTGTCAGCCGCACTTATGCCGCCAGATAGTCATCATCTGTTAGGAACTGACCAGTATGGGCGTGATATGTTATCACGCGTCATTAAAGGAGCAGGAATATCGTTGTCATCATCATTTGCACTTGTTGTGATTATAACGTTAACAGGCTGTATTGCCGGAATAATAAGTGGTTATTACGGTGGAATTATAGACAGCATTATAATGAGGCTGTCAGATATATTTCTTGCATTTCCGGGGCTGGTATTTGCAATTGCGGTTGCAAGCGTAATGTCAGGAGGGTTAGTAAGTGCTGTTATTGCACTTGCACTAATATCGTGGCCCAAGTATGCAAGAATAGCAAGGGCAGAGGTGCTTGCCATAAAGAATGAGCCATATATACAGGTGGCAAGGATGTCAGGACTTAATACCATAAGAATATTAATAAAGCATATTATACCTAATATTGCAGATATGATTATAGTAACAGCGGTTCTTGATATTGGAAATATGATGATGGAGATTGCTGGGTTGTCATTCTTAGGGCTTGGAGCAGAACCTCCGCTTGCAGAGTGGGGACTTATGGTAAGTCAAGGCAGGAGCTTTATGCAGACAGCACCATGGGTTGTTATAGCACCGGGTCTGGCAATATTTATTACTGTACTTGTGTTTAATATGTTAGGAGATACTTTAAGTGATATTACAGGCAGACAATAAGGAAAAATTGAATAAAAAGGACATAGATAGTGTTAACAGCACTCAGTTAAATATCAGTGGTTTATCTGTAAGCTATTCTGACAGCACAGTATTGGAAAATGTAACGTTACAGCTTAAAAAAGGTGAGATATTAGGGATTGCAGGTGAATCAGGAAGCGGAAAAAGTACACTTATTAAAGCAATAATAGGACTTTTTCCTAAGGAGGGGCATATAGACGGTGGTGTAATAGAATATAACGGAGTGGATATAACTGGTAATGAAAAGTGTCTGAAAAGTTTAAGAGGCAGTAACATAGGTATGATATTTCAGAATACCGAGAGAGCAATGTGTCCGGTAAGAACAATAAAGAGCCAGCTTTATGAGAGCATTTTCAGTAATGAAGCCGTAAAAGATAAAAGAAAGGCAAAGCGTATAATTGATGAGAAAGCAGTTCATATGCTTGAACAGATGAATATTAAAAATGCTATCAAGGTTCTTAACAGTTATCCGTTTGAGTTATCAGGTGGAATGAACCAGAGAGTTGGAATTATGATGGCTATGCTTATGAAGCCTGATTTGCTGCTTGCAGATGAGCCGACAAGTGCATTGGATGTTATAGCACAGAGGCAGGTTGTGGATATCTTTAAAGACATAAAATGCAGTGGAGATACTTCAATGATTATCGTGTCGCACAATATAAATGTTGTTAGGGAGCTTGCTGATAAAATAATTGTTATGAAATCTGGCAGGATTGTAGAATACGAAGATACAGAGATAATTATGAATTATCCAAAGCAAGAATATACGAAACAGCTTATATCGGCTGTTCCAGTGTTAAGACGGGAGTGTGCTGATGAGTACAATATTAGAGCTTAATAATATTAAAAAGGCGTATGATGTGAAAATGGCTGTAGATATAGACAAGCTGGTTATAGAAGATGGCGACTGTGTAGGACTTGTTGGGGAAAGCGGTTGCGGAAAAAGCACGCTTGCTGGAATTATAACGAATACAGTTAAGTTATACAGTGGTTCAGTAATCTTTAAAGGTGAAGATATAAGTAGATTCAATGCCCGTAAAATGAGGGATATTTATAAGAATATGCAGATGATTTATCAGTCACCTGTGGCTTCATTTGATCCTGAATATACATTAGGAAAAAGTGTTGCCGAAGCATTAAGAAATAATAAGAGTGATAATCTTGTGTCGGAATTGTTTATAAGTGTTGGACTTTCAGCGGAATATGTTAATAAATATCCAGGACAGGTGAGCGGTGGCGAGTGCCAGAGAGCGGCAATAGCGAGGGCATTGGCTGTGAAGCCGGAGTTTCTTATATGTGATGAAGCTACAAGTGCAATTGATGTTACAGTGCAGAGCCAGATAATTGCACTTATTAAGCAGTTGCAGCAAAGCAGGAAAATGACGGTATTATTCATAAGCCACGATATTGCACTGGTAAGCCAGATATGCAATAAGACAGCTGTTATGAAGGACGGGAAAATAATAGAGTATTCAGACACAGATAATATTATCAACAGGCCGGAAAAGGAATATACAAGGCTTCTTATAAAGTCGGTACTTTAAATATAAGAAATATATAAGATGAGGTATATGAATTATGAACAGATTAAAGATAAATAAAATGAAGAACAACAGGGTATGCATATATAAATTAAAAGAAATTATAATGAAGAATAACAGAACCAGAATAGATAAATTAGGTGAAAGCAGCATGAATATAGATAGATTAAAGCAGAATATAATAAAATTAGCAGGAATTATACTTGTAATAGCAGCTGTATCAGGTATTGCAGGCTGTGGGAAAAGTACAGCTTCCACAGAGAAAGTATTCTACTATGGAGATACAACATTTAACGCAGAAAATGATGAGACAGATGTCAACCCACATAACGGATATTCAGGCTGGGCGTGCATAAGATATGGCGTTGGAGAGACTCTTTTTAAATATTCGGATACAATGGAATTAGAGCCATGGCTTGCTGAAAGCTATGAGAATGTAGATGAGCTTACTTGGAAGATTAATTTAAAAGATGGAATTACATTTACAAGTGGAAGAAAGCTTGATGGTGAGGCTGTTAAAGAATGTATAGAACATCTTGTTGCGGTGCATAAAAGAGCAGCAGGGGATTTGAATATAGAGAGGGTTGAGGCAGAAGCTGATACAGTCATAATAACAACAGCCAAGCCGGTGCCAGCACTTATTAATTATCTTTCTGACCCTTATGGCTGTATTATTGATATGCAGGCAGGAATTACTGATGAGGGTAATGTATCAGCGACAGGACCTTATATAGCCGAGGAGATTGTGACAGACTCAGGACTTACACTTGTTAAGAATCAGAATTACTGGAATGGAGAGCCTAGGCTTGATAAAATAATTGTTAAGACGATAAGTGATGGTGATACTCTTACAATGGCATTGCAGTCAGGTGAACTTAATGCGGCTTATGGTCTGCCATATTCAAGTCTTTCGCTGTTTAATAACAGCAATTATACAATATCATCAAGCGAAACTTCACGTTCATTTTTTGCACAGATGAATTATGCTAATGTCAATTTACAGGACAGCAATGTAAGAGCTGCAATTGCTATGGCAATTAATAAGAAAGATTTTACTAATGTATTATTAAAAGGCAATGGAACGTTGGCAGAAGGACCATTTCCGAAAGATTATACATTTGGTGACAGCTATGTTAAAGCTGCGGAGTATAATATTGATAATGCCAGAAATTTATTAGCACAGTCGGGCTGGAAGGATACAGATGGTGATGGATATGTTGATAAAAATGGAGAAAAGCTTACATTAAGGTGGCTTACATATCCAAGCAGACAGGAGCTTCCTTTGCTTGCAGAAAATGTTCAGGCATCATTAAAGCAGATAGGAATAGAGGTTAAGATTAACTGTACGGCTAATCATCTTGATTATGTTAAAAAAGGTGAGTGGGATATATATGCAAGTGCCTTTGTGTGTGCACCAACAGGTGATCCTGAATATTTCTTTACAACACACTGTCTTAAGAATTCGTCAAAGAACCGTGGTGGTTATTATAATGAACAGCTTGAACAGCTTGAAGAACAGCTCAGTACTACATTTGATACAGAAGGCAGGGAACAGCTTGGAATAAAGATGACACAGACAATACTGGACGACAATGCTTTTATATTTGCATCGCATCTTAAAATGTCAATTGTTTCAGGGAAAGGTGTGAGCGGTTTAACTGCACACCCATCAGATTATTATGAGATAACGGCAGAGCTGGATATGCAGTAATATGCCTATAAGAAATATGTAACGGATTATGAAAGAAAATAGATTATGATACAGGATAAAAATAATATAGAAGAAAAAGTTGTAGACTACTGGACTAAGCGTGTGGCAGATTTTTCAGATGTAAGGGAGAATGAGCTTGACAGTGAGTTAAGCCGTGAATGGGTTGATAACATTATGCAATATATAAGTCCGCTTATAGATAATAGACAGAATGTAAGGGTGCTTGATGTTGGAACAGGTGTTGGATATTTTGCGATACTTCTTTATGGCAAAGGACTTCAGGTTACGGGAATAGATTTAACACCGGATATGATAGAAAGGGCTGAAGTTCTGGCTGACAGGTATGGGGCAGATGTTAATTTCAAGGTTATGGATGCTATGAATCTGGAATATGAAGACGAAAGCTTCGATGTTGTTATAACGAGAAATCTTACATGGACACTCCCTGATGTGGATAAAGCCTATAAGGAATGGCACAGGGTGTTAAGAAAAGGCGGAGTGTTGTTAAATTACGATGCGAATTATGCCAATATGAAGAATCTGGATGCAACGCTTATTGATGATGATAAGAAAGAAGAACCATACGGACACCAGGGAATGACCTATGCACTTGAAGCAGAAAATGCGTATATCACGAAAGCTATGGATATAGGAAGACACCAAAGACCTGAGTATGATATAGCTTTATTAGAAAAATATGGATTTAGTAATTGCAGTGCAGACAAAGCCATAGGTAAGAAATTATTGAAAGAAAAGGACATCAAAGAAGCACCAATGTTTCTTATAACTGCATATAGATAAATTATCTATTGCAATCTGCATAAGAATGTGGTATATAATTCATAAGTGAAATTTTTACAATTATTATATTAATATATCTGCTATGTTAATAGCGTCAACAGAATACAAGATTGACAAAGGCGTCTAATTCCAGTGAATTAGGCGCCTTTTCTGTATGTATTTTTTACTATGGCAATGGTGAAAGGAGAGAAAAGTTATGAAGAAGAAGTTATTATCGTTAATGGTTGTAATGTCACTTGTGGTTTCAATGACATTAGGAGTTACAGGTTGTGGAAGTAAGAGTTCCGATTCAGACAAGAAAGTATTGAAGGTAGCATTTGAATGTGCATATGCACCTTACAATTGGACACAGGAATCACCAGAGGTTGGTAATGGCAAGCAGGCAGTAAAGATTAAAAATGCAGATGGATATGCATATGGATATGAAGTTGAGCTTGCACAGAGAATAGCAGATGAAATGGGATATGAATTAGAGGTATACAAGATTGAATGGAGTTCAATACTTATGGGACTTCAGGATGGATCATATGATGCAGTAATGACTGGTGTATGCTACAGTCCTGAAAGAGATGAGACATATGATTTTTCAACACCTTATTATAAAAGACAGATTGTTGGTGTTGTAAGAGCAGATAGTGAATATGCTAATTATACTAAGCTTTCACAGTTTGCGGGTAAGAATACTAAGTTAACAACACAGATTGCAACTAACTATGTACCTTACAAGGACGAAGTACCTGGCGGTGTAATTGCAACAGACTATGAAACATCATCAGAATGTTTTCTTGCAGTACAGAATAAGACAGCCGATATGGTTATCCTTGATTACACAACATCAATATCAGCACTTTCAACTATGAATAATTTAAAGATGCTCAATCTTGATTTCACAGAGCCAGAGGGTGCATCGAATGACTGCTGTATAGTATTCAGGGAAGGTGATCCAATGAGAGATACAGTTCAGGAAGCACTTGATAAGCTTAACTGGAATGACAAGGCTGAATTTGATAAGTTAATGGATGAAATGGTTAAGTTACAGCCATCATCTAACTAAATAAGACTAAAGTAATAGTTGATAATTAATCTGACAAAGTACTACATAATAGTTTAACCTTATAAAAATAATAAAAGTCCACAGACTTTCCTGTCAAAGGCGGCAGGACCTTACAGGGGAAGTCTGTGGCTTTTTTATGTAACAGGAAATTCCGATAGAATCCCCTATTACATAAAAGGCACTATGTGTCTATAATGCACATTCCTTTTTATAATTAAATGTATGGGAGGTAAAGGTATGTATAGTTCAATAGTGGCATTAGCGGCCAATACGCCAGGTGCTGATGGAACACTGTTCCAATGGAGCTGGTTTATATTTAATAAATACTCAACACTATTTTTAAAAGCTACCTGGGTAACACTTTATGTGTCACTTATAGGTACAATATTAGGATTTATTCTTGGTTTTGCAGTAGGAATAATCAATACAGTACAGATACATAAAGAAGACAATATAGTAAAGAAGATCCTAATAAGAATATTAAAGATAATTGTAGTTGTATATGTTGAAATATTCAGGGATACCCCAATGATTGTTCAGGGAATGGTTATTTACTATGGCTTAAGACAGAATGACATAATGATAACTTCAATTATTGCAGGTATTCTTGTTACAACACTTAATACCGGTGCTTATATGGGTGAAACAGTAAGAGCAGGTATTAAGTCAGTAGATGCAGGACAGGAAGAAGGAGCACTCGCTATGGGAATGTCACATTTCAAGGCAATGCTTTACATAATCGTTCCACAGGCATTAAAGAATGTAATACCTGAAATGTGTAATACATTTGTTAATAATTTGAAGATGACATCAGTATTAAACGTTATTGGTGTATCGGAGCTGTTCCTTATGGCAAAGACAGCAGGTGGTGCATATTACAAATATTTTGAATCATATATCGTAATTTCAATCATTTATTTTGTTTTATGTTTTGTATTTAACAGAATATTTGCAGTTGTTGAAAAGAAGTTACAGGGACGAAGCGATTATGAGCTTGCAACTGAATTCCTTGATAATGAGTGATAAGCAGGCAGGAATGGAGGTTATTATGGCAGAGTCAATTATTAAAGTAGAAAATCTTGTAAAGTCATTTGGTGACCACGAAGTATTAAAAAAGATAGATTTTGAAATATCAAAGGGTGAAGTCGTATGTATTATAGGTTCTTCAGGTTCAGGTAAATCAACATTGCTACGTTGTATTAACCACCTTGAAACACCTACAGGCGGCAAAATATTATTTCATGGGGAAGAGGTTAAGAATACACAAAGTTCACTTTCCAAATACCGGTCACAGGTTGGAATGGTGTTCCAGTCATTTAACCTGTTTAATAATATGACGGTATTAAAGAACTGTATGTTTGGTGTACAGAAGATACTTCATCTTAGCAAGGAAGAAGCTAAACTTAGGGCTATAAAGCATTTAAGAGAGGTTGGAATGGCAGCATATATCAATGCCAAGCCGGCACAGTTATCAGGTGGACAGAAACAGAGAGTTGCCATTGCAAGAGGTCTTTGTATGAATCCGGAGGTACTTTTATTTGACGAACCTACCTCAGCACTTGACCCAGAGATGGTAGGAGAAGTCCTTAATGTTATGAAAGAGTTAGCAGATGAGGGACTTACAATGATAATTGTAACCCACGAGATGGAATTTGCAAAAAATGTATCAACAAGAACAATATTTATGGATAACGGATATGTTGTTGAGGACGAAAGTCCGGATATATTATTTACTAATCCTAAGAATGAACGAACAAGAACATTCTTAACAAGATATATGGAAAGCGGCGTAAAGAAAGGTGCTTAATAATGGTAATTTAAGTAACAGCGAAATATAAGTAATAGTGGAATATATGTAACAAAGTGAGCAGGCACTAACTTGATGTGCACAGGAAACGCGTGCAGAAAAGAGGATTATTATGGATAATTTGGTTATTACAGTAGCAAGAGGCTTTGGCAGCTGTGGAAAAAGAATTGCCAAGCAGATAGCAGATGATTTGGGAATACATTGTTATGAGAACAGAATACTTATGCTTGCCTCTCAGATGAGCGGACTTGATGAGGAAGTATTTGCAGAGGTTAATGAGAAATTGAGAAGCCAGAATGTATTTTCGGCATTTCTTAAAGGACTTCCAATGCAACGTTCTCCTAAAGTAGAGGACAGGAAGTTTGTATCAGATGAGAAGTTATTTGAGTACCAGAAACAGATTATAGAACAGCTTGCCGATACAGAAAGTTGTGTGATTGTCGGAAAATGTGCTGACTGGATATTAAAGGACAGACCTAATGTTATAAGCCTTTATATTGAAGCACCAAGAAGATTTACACTTAAAGAGATTATGGACAGAATGGGTGTTAATGAAGCAACAGCGGCAAGGTCAATTACACAGACAGATAAATACCGTGCAGAATATTATGAACATTATACAGGAGGCAACTACTGGACTAACCCAGTGAATTATGATCTTACTATAAATACGGAAAGAGTGGGATTTGAGGGTGCTGTAAAGCTTGTTGAAGATTATATACAGATAAAATATCCAGATTTTAATATAAAATGCACTAATACAGGAAGCACACAGGAAGCTTAATAAAAAGCCTGAAGTTAAGTGCACATAAGAAAGAAGGTGTTACTATGCAGGTTAAGACTTATCTTATATCAGAAGGTGTTAAATATACAGAGACCATAATACAAGATGGTTATATTAATAAGATATATAAAGTTGATAATTGCAGGAAAGATATATATGCAATTCCTGATGCCTGCATAGACATACAGTTTATATATGAAAAGGGCAGATATGTTCCATATGCGTGCGGAACACATACTAAGGTCAGCCCTGCATATATAAGTGGAAGCAAGAAAACTTTTGCAGTTAAATTTGAACCAGGTGTAATTCCAGATTTTATGAAAGAGTATATTTCGGACATAGTATGTGACAGAAAATGCCTTGCTTATATAGATGATATACAGAATATATCATCTATGCTTCAAAATGAAGATGATTTTGAAAAAATGGTGGATATTTTTATGGATAATTTCCGGTATGACAGGCATTTTGCAGATAAGAAAAATATTATTGCAAGCATAGCAGGCATTATTCATAAGGGTAAGGGCAATATAAATATTGCAAAGATAGCCGAAGAGGTAGGCTACAACCAGAGATATCTTGATCGTGTGTTTAAGGAAGCTGTTGGCGTTTCTATGAAAAAATATGCGGAAATAATAAGAATACAGAAGGCAATATATTATTTGCAGAACAGTCTTACTTATGAGATATACGAAAGGCTTGGATATTATGACCAGGCACATTTTATAAAGGATTTCAAGAAAAATACTTCACTTACACCGAGCAGGTTTGAGAGGGCCAACAGCCAGTATAAGATAGTATAGTTAATGGCAGCAGTAACATAAGTGTTATAGAAAAGAGGTAGTCTATGAGTTATATTAATAATCCAGATATCACTAAGGAAGATATATTAAAGAAAAGTTTGGCACATTGGAATGTTGGAAAGACACAGGAATGGATTGACAGGGATATGGCTATCGTTATGGGCAAAAGAGAGGGCTATTATTTCTGGGATATGGATGGCAGAAAGTTCTTAGATATACATATTAATGGTGGTACCTACAACTTAGGACATAGAAATAAAGAGATTATAGGTGCTTTAACAGATGCTATGACAGAGCTGGATATAGGTAATCATCATTTTACAGGAATAACCAAGGCACTGCTTGCGGAGCAGTTGACAAGCCTTTGTCCTGACGGACTTGATTATGCATGCTTTTCAACCTGTGGTGGTGAAGCTGTTGACCTTGCAATAAAAAGTGCAAGATATGCTACACAAAGAAAGAGAGTTGTATCAATTCAGGGCTGTTATCATGGACATACAGGCCTTTCAGTATCGACAGGAGATGCAAGATTTAAAGATCCATTTCTTTGTCAGGGAGCACCTGGAGAATTCGTACAGGTTACCCTTAATGATCTTGATGCAATGGAGGCAGAGCTTAAGAAAGAAGATGTAGCGTGTGTAATTATAGAATCACTTCTTGCAACTTATGGCTTCCCAATTCCAGATAAGGGCTATCTTGCAGGTGTTAAGAAGCTTTGCGAGAAATATGGAACATTGTATATAGCAGATGAAACACAGACAGGTCTTATGAGAACCGGAAAAATGTGGTGCTTTGAACACGAGGGCTTCGTTCCGGATATGATTACAACAGCTAAAGGCTTTGGAGGTGGAATATATCCAATATCAGCAACGGTTATGAACAAAAAAGCGGCAAGCTGGATGTTTGATATAGGAAGAATGCACGGTTCTACCTGTGGTAATTCAGAATTAGGCTGTGTTGTTGCGATGAAGGTTCTTGAAATATCAACAAGAAAAGAGACAGTTGATAACATTAATAAGAATACCAAGCTTCTTACAGAAAGAGTTAATGCACTTATTGATAAATATGATGGATTTATTACAGGTTATACACAGCGTGGTGTAATTATGGGTATTAATTTTGACTGTAAAGATGCAAGCAAGACAGTATGCAAGCCATTATTTGATAATGGCGTATGGTCACACAATTCAAGACTCCACCCTAATACATTGCAGTTAAAGTTAGGACTTTTGTGTGATGATGCATTTATGGACGAATTATTTGAAAAAATGGATAAGGGTCTTGCACAGGCATTATCAAAGTAGAAAGTTTTGGAAAAGAGGAAGTTATGAATGATACGCCACAGACTTTGGAAAAAGATGTAAGAGATAATTTATTATTGCTGTATGATTTTGATAAAGATTATGATGTAAAGTTATTGAAATATTCAGAAAATGTTATATTCAAAATTACATTTAAAGAAGCTTTTCCTGTAGTATTGCGTATACACAGACCGGGGTATCACAATATAGAAGAACTGGAAGGCGAAATATTATGGATGGACGAAATCCACCGTGATACGGACGTAGAACTTCCAGTCGTATATCGTGGCAGGGATGGCAGATTTCTTCAAAAAATGACTACATTTTCTGGTGAAGAAGTATATGTTTCAGTTATATCATTTCTTGAAGGAAGCCCACTTGGTGAGCTTAAAGATGACGAACTTATAAAAGGACTTGAAAGCCTTGGAGAAATAACAGCGAAGCTTCATATGCAGTCAATTAATAGAGATAAGAGTGTTGTTATTAAGAGATTTTACTGGGATATCAACAATCTTTTTGGCGACAATAACGATGGAATATGGGGCTCGTGGCGTGATTATAAGGCTTTAACTAAAGAGCAGTACAGGATACTTGAAAAATGTACATCTGTAATGAAGGACAAGCTTAATCATTATGGCAGAAGCAATGAAAAATTCGGACTTATCCACGCAGATTTACATTTTTATAATGTGATTAATAATAATGGTGTCAACCAGATAATAGATTTTGATGACAGCGGTTATGGATTTTATATGTATGATATGGGCTGTGCACTTGTTACTTATTCGAGAAATCTTACTAAGCTTGAAGGAGCTTGGGTAAGAGGCTATGAGAAAGTAAGAAAATTATCAGATGAAGACAAGAAGTTTATACCGATGTTCGTATTATTAAGGCGCATTACAAGACTTGCGTGGCTTGCGACTCATAGTGACAGTGACACAGCCAAGACTGTAGATGATGAATATCTGGATGTCACTATTGATATGGCTAAGGAGTGGTTAAAAGCCAATACCAAGGTAGCTGTTATTACGGGTGCGGCTGGCGGAATAGGCTATGGAATTGCAAAAAAATTCTTAGAGTCTTGCAAGTGATGATGCAGAGTATGTTACAGGCACAGCCAATATAATAGATGGTGGTAACATAATTCCTGAGACTGGGGTTATGGGTACAGAGTAAATAATATATTTGTGTAGGAGCTGGTGAAGTATGGTAAATGTTGTTATGACTGCACTTGTGTATCTGCTGACTATGGTGATGTCGTATATTTTAAAAAGAGCAGGGCTGTTTCATAAAGAAGACAAAAAGGTGTTGTCAAACCTGATATTTTATATTACGCTGCCAGCTTCTTTAATAAGCAGCTTCGCTGGGGCAGAAGTAAATGTATACTATGTAATAGCGATACTGCTGGGATTTCTGGTTAATACGGTTATGGTGATATCAGGACAGATAGTTTCGGCTGATAAAAGTCCTGAATTAAAGGCAATATATTCAGTTAATGCTTCGGGATTTAATATGGCCTGTATTGCAATTCCATTCTTATCAACCTTTTATCCAGCAGGTGTGCCTTATCTATGTATGTTTGATGTCGGAGATTCTTTTTATACATTGGGAACAACCTATGCAATAGGCAAAATGAGACTTAATGGAGGCAGTAAAGATAAAAATGATAATTATGTATTAACAATTTTAAAAGGATTGTTAACATCAGTTCCATTTGATACATATATGATTATGACAATACTGTCATTTCTTAATTGCAGGCTTCCGGATTTTATAACGATGGCAGCAGATTTCTGTGGAAAAGGAAACGGATTTCTTACAATGATAATGATAGGTGTGTCATTAGAACTTCATATGAGCAGAGAGTCTGCAAAAGAAGTGATAACACTGCTTTCAATGCGTTATGTTATTGGTATTATTGCAGCTGTGCTTATATATTGCGTACTTCCGGCACCGCTAGTTATGAGACAGATATTAGCGGCGGCAATGTTCGCATCATCAGCGGCTGTGTCAATAATATATAGCGAGAGGCTGGGTGTATCTACCGATATAGCGGCGGCGTTAAATCCGATATCTACGATACTTATGATTCCTATTATGTCGCTTGTGGTGATGGGGACTATGGGGAGGTAGGTAAATATAAGACAAGACGGACGTTGTGCGAGGGTGTTATATTACCGCTGGGCACGCTCTCGCTGCTTGTAGCCGTAGCGGACACGTAAGCGGCTAAAGGACAGCCGCTAAGTGCCGACGGCTGCAAAAGCACCCAGCTTGTAATATAACAGCCTCGCACAACTGTGCGTTGGCGATATTTAGGTGATGTGTAGCGGTCACGGGGATATTTCTCTTAGAAAATATCCCCGTGATTTTTTATGCTCAATTTTTGGGATAGTGTAGATGTATTGTGGGGATAATGTAATTTTAGAGGGGAATAGTGTAATTTTAGTGAAAAATAGTGTAATAATAGTGTAATTTTAGTGGAAAAAATATGAGGGGGATTGTATTATATATTTATGAGGATATATGTAAGGAGATGATGTTATTAGTGATAAAGGCTGTTTTAAATAACGATATTGTACGAATGATAACTAATATTGAACAGAATAAATTTACGCTTAATAATATAAAATTACCAGCTATTACGAGAAATAAACTTCGTAAGAATTCTAAGAAAAAGAGTTCGTATGCTTCTAATAAAATAGAGGGAAATCCGTTGACGGAAAAGCAGGTAAGCGATGTTATAGATAAAGATGAGCATAAGCATTTTTTAAAGCCAGAGCAGGAAGTTCGTAATTATTATATGGCACTGAATTATCTTGAGGAGCAGATAGCTAAGAAAGCACCATTTACAAAGGAACTTATATTAAAGGTCCAGTCAATTGTAGAAAAAGGGGCATCTAAAGAAAAAATAGGTTTAAGGGGTGCAATGCCGCCGGGATATTTATTTGCTGTGTATGATTCTGAGACACAGGAAGCAGAATATATACCACCAGAGTATAATGAGATACCTGAATTATTAGATGAACTTGTTGAGTATGTTAATACAACTGATGACCATCCACTTATTATAGCGGCAATTGTTCATTATCAGATAATTACAATACACGCATTTGAAGATGGTAATGGAAGAACAGCGAGACTGCTTTCTGGATATATATTAGATTATTATGGTTATGGATTTCAGGGTATAGGCTCATTAGAGGAATATTTTGCATATGACTCAGATGAATACTATAGTTCATTACAAATGGGTCTGCCAGCATTGTACTATATGGGGCGCGAAAATCCACCTCATCCAGAGATATGGATAACGTATTTTTTGAGAATGATGGAATTATATTCTAATAAGGTCTGCGAGTTATCAATGGAAACCAATAAGCAGAGTGAACAAGTTAATTTATCTTATCTTAATAAGAAGGATAAAGGATTATTAGCATATTTAATAGAGAATAAAATGTATGAATTTAAGCCTGTTGATGTGGCAGGAGCATTGAAAGTTACTAATAAGACCGTTATTAACAGATGTGCGAAATTATATTCTAATGGATTTGTAGTTCCTGTTATTACAGGGGTAAGAATTATGGCATATAGATTGACAGATTACACAATAAGTAATGCAGATACAATATTAAAGAACATTTTGTAAGCTGATTGCAAGCTATATATGTTAATATTAATCATATTACAATTATTACAATGTTAAGAGAATTAGTGAGAGTAAAAGAGGTGGGGTTAGTGTACAGGATAATGATTGTGGAAGATGACAGGGAATTAAGGGAGACATTAAAGGAACTGCTTATCTTAAAGAATTATGACGTTATAACGTCGGGAAGTGTTAAAGAATTTGATGAGCATACGGATATATATGATATGTATCTGCTTGATGTGAAGCTTCCTGATGGTGATGGGTTTGACATTTGTGAAAGAATAAGACATAACAGCGATGCACCGATTATATTTATTACCTCGTGCGATGATGAGGAATCTATTATAAAAGGGCTTGATATGGGTGGAGATGACTATGTGACGAAACCATTTCATAATGCGGTGCTGTTATCAAGAATAAGTGCCAATCTGCGAAGAAGAGATATGAATTCAGGTGATGTCTATAATAAAGGAAGCCTGTCAGTGCATTTTGACCAGTATAAGCTTTATCGTGACGGCAAAGAGCTTAAGCTATCATCAAATGAATGGGATATTATAAAGATATTGATTGAGAATAAAGGCAGGGTTGTAAGGCGTGATGTGTTCTTTGACAGACTGTGGGATATGCACGGCAATTATGTGGAATATAACACACTGACAGTTACAATGAGCAGATTAAAAGCAAAGCTTGGAACATTCTCAGATGAGCATATTCCATATATTGAAACAATAAGAAATGTAGGATACCGCTGGATAATATAAAAAGAGGGGGAAAGCTATGGGAATAGTTAGAATTACAGAAGAAGATGTTAAGAAAAACGTAAGAAATTATAGAATAAAACAGACATTTTTCGTGTTAGGAGTAATGGCTGTAAGTGTGATTATAATAGTGTCGTTAATTGTATATTATAATATTAAACAAAGGGCTCTTGTTGGAGCTCTTTATTTGTCAGATGAGAATTCGGCAGTACAGCTTGTTAATAACCTGATGTATCTTAATATTAATAAGTATACGTTACAGGCAGGCTCTGATGCAATGCTTGAGGCAGGATATTCAGCTAAAGGCTACACATATTTATTAAGGATAAATGGAGAGCTTGTAAGTTATATTGTAATAGCTTTAATACTTGCTGTAATTCTTATATACGGTCTTATCAGCTGTTATAAGATTGGCAAGAAAGATTATATGGGACAGATTAAGCTGATTGCAGGAAAGAATGTTTCTTTGAAGGAGGAGCTTAATAAAGAGCAGGAGTATAATAAAATACAATATAAGAAAATGCAGGAGTTTGTTGAGAATATAGCACATCAGATTAAGACACCGCTGTCTGTAATTACAATGAAGCTTGAGATGATACAGGAATTATGCGGCATTAATGAAGATATATGCAGACTGATAACAGATTGTACGAAGAATACATTTAAAATTAAGATGTTTATTAAGAAATTACTAGACATAAGCCGTATAGAGTCAGGAAAAATCACACTTTCATCAGATGAGATAGTTATTGATTATATAGTTGAGGAGAGTGTGGAGTGTTCGGTTGATGATAAGCAGAAAGTGTCGGTTAATTATGGCAATGAAGACAGACATAGAAAGATGTATGCAGATGAGGGCTGGCTTTTAGAGGCGTTGATTAATGTTATAAGTAACTGTTATGAACATATTAACCAGAAGAAGGGCGGTATGGTCTATATAGATATAAGCAGTAATTCAGAGGTATGTATGATAACTATATCTGATAACGGTGATGGAATACAGGATTGTGATGTGGCGGGGATATTTGACAGATTTATGAGCAGGAAAAGTCAGGACGAATTCCACGCAGGAATAGGACTTAACCTGTCGAAACTTATAATAGAAGCACACCACGGAAATATAAGGGCAGGCAATAGTGATAAGTATGGCGGGGCACAATTTAAAATAATATTGCCATTATATAAATTTAAGGGCAAATTGTAAGCCGTATGTAAGTCGTGCAATATATAATACAGTCATAGCAATAAATAATAAATTAAAAACTTTCAGTAATCAGACAGGCGGGAAGCAGGACATTGTGTAGTGATGAAGTACAGCGGACAAGCCTGATAACAAAAGATAAGGAGGTGTGAAGATGGAATACATATTGAAAGCAGAGGGTATATGCAGAACCTATCATACTGGAACGGTTGAGGTACACGCATTGAAAAAATGCGACATTAATATTAAGAAAGGTGAATTTACTGCGATAGTAGGAAAGAGTGGTTCGGGTAAATCGACACTTTTAAGAATATTAGGAACGCTTGATAAGCCAGATGAGGGTAATGTATGTATAGATGGCATTAATATAGCTGAACTTAAGGACAGGCAGTTATCAAAGTTCAGACGTGAGAATATCGGATATATATATCAGGATTACAGCCTTATACCAGAATATACAGCGTATGAGAATATAGTCCTGCCATTAATTCTTGACAATAAAGACATTGACGGGGACGAAGTAAGGGAATTGATGAGTTCGTTGCAGATAGAATATTGTTATGAGAAATATCCGTATGAGATGTCAGGGGGTGAGCAGCAGAGGGTGGCAATAGCAAGGGCATTGATTAATCATCCGGCTGTTGTATATGCTGATGAACCAACTGGTAATCTTGATGCAGGAAGTTCAGAAAATGTAGCTGCAATGCTTGCATTAGCGGCAAGTAAATACCGCCAGACTATTATTATGGTAACACACGATAAGCAGATGGCTGGATATGCAGACAGGGTATTGAGTATTGTAGATGGAAATGTATCATCGGAGGTGGTTGTATGAACATAGAATTGCTGGAATACTGCCTCAAAGGACTGCGTAAAAGGTGGAAAGAAGTATTAAGAACTTCGGTGGTTATATTTATAGCTTTTACATTTGTAGCTGGAACACTTATATTCCAGAGCAATATGTATAAATGGCAGATACAGTCAGCTAAGAGCCGTTTTGGAAGCTGGTATGTAATGTATGAGGGCTCAGTCAAGGCTGAAAATAATGATTTGAAAAATCATCCGTATCTTGGAACTGCCGGTCTGGCACAGGTTAATAATTATGTATATAATTCGGTGGGAAAGACTGATATAAGTATTGGCACGTTGTCAGACAGATTTATTGAGATAGGTAATATAAAGCTTAATAAAGGAAGAATGCCAGCAAAGGATAATGAGATTGCAGTTGAGTGGAGTACACTTATAAAGCTTGAACAGGGCAGTGATATTGGACAGGATATAGTTATTGATACATATCTGAATGGAACTTCTGATAAATTAACTAAGACATATAAGCTTGTTGGAATACTTAACAGTTACACAGATGTGTGGCAGGGCGGTGATAAGCTTCCAGGTATCATTGTAACTGAGAGTGAGGGAAAAGCCATTAACAGATATGGCGGCGGTATATTTATTTATCCTATTAATGATTACATCAAAGAGGATTATAGGGATATATACAATGGAATTGAGCAGAAGGTAAGTCCTATATATATTACATATAACAGCAGTGTATATGATTATAAGCCGTGGAAGGATAATTATGTATATAAATATATGTACATAGTTGTTATGATACTTGCCATAGCAGCAATAATATATCAGCTTATATCGTATAATAAAGCAAGAAGCAGGACACGCAGTATTGTTAAGAACATAGGTGCAGGCAATGTACAGATGGCATTTATAATTATAATTGAAAATGCTGTTATATTGATAAGTTCATTGCTGTTATGTCTGATTTTTTCAATAGTTGCAGGGAAAGCGGTATGTATATTTATTGAACACAAATGTGGTTTTGAGTTCTACTCAATAGATAATAGTGTGTATGTTAATACATTTCTGACATTTATAATAGCTGTAATTATGTGCTGTGTCATCAATATAATTCAATGGAGTAAAAGAAGCAGGGGACAGTCTTACAGGGTTAGAAAGTATAAGAAACCAAGGATACGCAGTAAGTCAATCAATAAGGATAATTATATATGTTACACGCATAAAAGGCTTATGCAGTCGCACGGAGCAGTCCAGAATATACTTACAAGGGTATTTGGCATATTAATGCTAGTAATAATAGTTGTATGTGCTATGAACATATCTGTAACATATAAAAACTATAATAATATCACAAAGAGTTCAGATATAATAGCTTTTAAAAAGGTTGATAAAAAAGGCTATTATAATATTAATTATATATATAACCCTGTTGCAATATGGACCAATGAGATGAAGGAGAAATTCAGTAAAGACAGCAGTTATTTATTAATAGCTGAGCAGAATGGCAAAGTTGATAATGTAACAAAAGAAGAATATTTTCAGAGGTCAAAAAATATACCAAAGAACAATGACAGTGGAATAATTTATACATATGGCAATGTGGTTATTGAAAAGTATGCAGATGCCTATATGTATCAGGGAATAGATGAGCACATAATAGATTATATAAAGGGAATATCCGGAATAAAAGATGTGCAGTATTCCTGTTTTGAAACGTCAAGGATGTGGACCTGGGAAGGCTGGAATATACAGGAGGCTAAGTCAGTAAATAATAATTATCTGTATGCGGCTGAGTATGTTGAGCCATCTTATGAAATCTATAATATACTGATAGATTATGCTAAGGATTGCGATTTTAGTTATGAAGATTTCTGTAATGGCGATGCGGTAATTGTATTTGAAGAACCCAATATACATGGAGGGTATGATAGTACAATTGGCAAAGATACGAAGATAAATCTTATGAATTATTGCAGCTTTCCAAAAGGTTCTACATCTTATGACAGTTCTTATGGTGGTGAATATTACGAAAATTTATATGAATATATGTATAATAATGGAATGATAACGGTTAATGATAATTACAAGTCATTTAATGAGGATTATCTTACTTCTGATATAACCACAGAAGAGCTTGATAAAAGGTGCAGGGAAATAATGAATATAGATGAAAATATTCAGGTCAGCAGGTCAGTTGCTGAAGGTATCGTTGGAAATACTATTTTAAATGAATATGAATATGATACTCTTTTTGCACCGGCGGCAGTGACAAGGGCTGCTAATGTAGTCTATGTTAATGATGAAATAAAGGAAAGATTAAAAGAGTATATACCTGAGTATGCCAAATATACGATGGTAGCTTCTAATAAGCTTGGACAACGGGCCGTAGACCGCCAGAATGAATTGCTTAGAAATCTGCTTGGTATGGAAGAATTACCAGAAACAATTACACTTGCAATGAAATACAACCAGATTAATGTAAAGTACAGCTTAGATTCGGTAAATCTTTCTACAGGCAATAATCTGCAATCATATCTTGGACCAGCAGGATTTTCATATTATGTGTATTCAGATGATAAAGATGATGCCAGAAGGGAAGCAATAGTCAATTACATATTATATGGAGTATCTCTGGCGGCAGCAGTATTCGTGTATATAGCAGTATCTCTGGTTATTCTTGTAACGAGAATGAAACAGTATAAAGATATAATACGTGTTATGAGGAATACAGGTGCAGACAGGGAAGTAATAGAGAAAATCTGTATGAAGGAATGTATCGTGTTATCGCTGTGGTGTATAATACTTGCACCAGTAACGCTTGTGGCAGAGTATCTTGTAATACATAAGATAATCAAAGGATACTAAAATATAATTAGAATTAAAGATATAATCAAAATATAAATATTTTAAAATAAAAAATGCGGATGACAGGAATCGAACCTGCACATCGTACGATACTAGAACCTAAATCTAGCGCGTCTGCCAGTTCCGCCACATCCGCAAGCGAATACTACTTTAACATATAATAAAAAAATAGTCAACTTATCTTAACAGGGCCTCTATAATGGAGGCTCTGTTTTTCCAGTCGTGTCTGTTATGGCACAGGCTGTAAGCGTTATCAGCAATAGCCTGAAGCTTATTGTCGTCTGCTAATAATTCTTTAATATAGTCTGTAAGAGGCTTGGTGATATTAAGGTCATACCCGGAAAGCTCATAATCCCTTAACATATTAAGGTCATACAATATTATATTCTGTCTGTCAGTGAATAATTCATCAATATATATAGATGAGTCAGAGAGGCTGACAGCACCATTAAGACAGCTGTTAAATATACGGTCGTGAATGCCATTTTTAAACCAGGGCATTACATTAAGTGATATTTTGGACTGGCTTATCATATCAAGGCATTTCTGGGAATTAACACCGCCGTGCATAATGATATTCTCAGGGTGGTTACATTCTATATAATTATAGCCGGAACCATATGTATTAAGCTTTATTCCAGAGTCTGCAAGCATACGGATAACAAGCTGTCTGTAGTGAAATCTTACAGAAAGGTCAACATACATCATTGGCGGCATACAGTTGGCGAGCTGTTCATCAGTTATTTCTGGAAATTCTTCTTTAAGACACATTTCTGAGAGCTCATCAATAGTAAGGTCTGGTGACATAATAAGGCGTTCTAAGGCACTTTCATAGAAATCAATATAATCCTGTTCCATATTATTAAGCTGCTTTCTTAGAATATGCTTAGGAGTGTAATTGCCTGTAAATATTACATCGATTGGACGTTGGCACATTGGCAGGTAATCATAATCTTTAATAAGCTTTCTGTGTTTATTGAGCTCGGTTCCGGCAGATGGGATAAAATATACATCAACATCGGGAAAGAAGCGTTTCATATAATCAATATGCATATGGTCAATATTGACCTGACGATAATGTTCAGGCAGAGCTTTAAGAAACTGATTGTAATATAAAGGGTGGTCAACAACGATATTAATAACTGTAACACCAGAATAGTCCCAGAAGTTCCAGCCATCATTGTTATATAACCCTTCTTCGCCCTCAAGTCCCTCAAAGTTAAAGGTAATTGCATAGAGCTGTTCATTGCATTGATTATTATAATAGTGCATAAGCTCATTAAAGCTGTTCTTTGATAAAAGCAGGTTGTACCAGAATATTTCGTATCCCTTGCTTTCTAAATATTCAGCTATTTCAACAGAGAAGAACTCAAGTGTTTCAACTCCACCTTTAAACATTATTATCCTTTTCATAATATAATCCTTAAATATCTTTGAATATAGTATCAAGTGCAGAGGCATCAAGCTCCTCAGCACGTCCTGCATCGATATATTCAGCAACGTGTGGGTCTATAGGCATTTTAGCAACATTTTTAATGCCCATATCTTCGGCAACCTTATCAATATTGCTTTTTCCGTAAATGTAGTGGATATTGCCACAGTCAGGACACTTGAAATATGACATATTCTCTACAATTCCGATAACAGGAATATCCATCATCTTAGCCATATTAACAGCCTTTTCAACAATCATAGATACGAGATCCTGAGGTGATGTTACAACAACAATTCCGTCAACCGGGAGTGTCTGGAATACAGTAAGTGGAACATCGCCAGTTCCCGGTGGGCAGTCGATGAACATACAGTCTGTATCTTCCCAGGCTACTTCTTCCCAGAACTGCTTAACAGCACTGGCGATAACAGGACCTCTCCATATAACAGGGTCGGTTTCGTTATCAAGAAGATAGTTAAGTGACATAGTCTTGATACCTGTGCGGGTTTCTGGTGGGTATATTATTGTACCTTCTTCATTGCAGGTTGCCTTGCCTGAAAGACCAAAAGATTTAGGGATAGATGGTCCTGTTATATCAGCATCAAGAATGGCAGTTTTAAGACCAGACTGGCGTGCTTTAACCGCAAGAAGTGAAGTTACAAGTGACTTTCCGACACCGCCCTTACCACTGACAACAGCTATAACTTTCTTTACATTTTTATTATTATCATTTCTTGAGTTCTGTGGTGCTGTTCTTTCGCTGCAGTCAGAACCGCAACTTGAACAGTTATGTGAACATGCTTCGCTCATTAGATAATCCTCCTGTATTAATAATTGTTAATAATGTGAGTGTCAGGGGCATAAACAGCGGTTTCTTAGTGTAGAAAAGTGTATTTACCTGTGACACGTCATAATTAAAACTATTGTAGCATAATTTAAGTGTTAATCAAAGAGGAAGATGTTATGCAAATATACTAATTAATTTCATATTGACAAAATTCAAGGTATATAATATATTAATCATAACAACTGTGCTAATCAATATAGTACAGTTAATACATTGCAATGGATAACTGGTATAGAATACTGGTAGTAATTATAAGATCTATAAGACTTATGATAGTTAATAACAATTATAGATAAATTATAATCAATATGAATTAAACATTAGAAAGGATTGGTAATACGATGTTCGTTATAGATGTCATGTCGCGAGTGCCTGTATATGAACAGATTATAAATCAGGTTGAGGAGCAGATAATGACTGGAATTCTTAAAGAGGGAGATAAAATGCCATCTGTAAGAAGTCTGTCAGTTAAACTGTCAACTAATCCTAATACAATTCAGAAAGCGTATTCAGAGCTGGACAGAAGACAGATGATAGTCACAGTTCCGGGTAAAGGGTCATTTATATCGCCTGACGCACTTGAAGCTTTGGGAGTTAATGTAAGGGAGAAGCTTCCTAAGTTAAACCAGATTGTAAGGGAGCTTGCATTAGCAGGTATTTCTAAAGATGAGATTATTGAAAATGTTAATAAGGTATATGAAGAAATAGAATAAATAAGGGAGGGCTTGTGATGATTAAGGTTAAGGAAGTCAGCAAGAATTTTGAAGACTTTGTTGCACTTGATAATATTACTTGTAACATCAGTGACGGCTGTATATACGGAATGGTCGGATCTAATGGTGCAGGAAAGTCAACATTTTTAAGAGTTCTTGCAGGTATATATAAGCCGGAAAAGGGTGAGGCATATATAGATGATGCCCCAATATATGAAAATCCTAAGATTAAGGAAAATGTAGTTCTTGTGGCAGATGAATTATTCTTCCTGCCAGGTACGAATATGAATAAAATGGCAAAGCTGTATGCATCAATATATGAAAAGTTCGATTGGGAAAGATTTAATAAGCTTACAGAGCTTTTCGAGTTAAATCCAGCAAAGCCAATAGGTAATTTTTCTAAAGGAATGAAAAGACAGGCGGCTATTATACTGGCATTGTCTACAAGGGCAAAGTATATGTTCTTTGATGAGACATTTGACGGGCTTGACCCTGTTATGAGAAATCTTGTTAAAAAGCTTATATGCAATGATGTTATTGAATATAATGCAACTGTTATTGTGACTTCACATTCATTAAGGGAGCTTGAGGATATATGTGACCATCTTGCATTACTGCACAGAGGAGGTCTTGTACTTGACAGTGACGTGCTTGAATTAAAGACATCACAGTTTAAAATTCAGGTTGCATTCAGGAATGAATTCTCAAGAAGTACATTTGATGAATTTAACATAATAAGATACAGACAGGAAGGTTCTGTTGCCAATATGATTATTAATGGCGACAGAGATACAACTGTTGAGAAGCTTAGTAAGTTAAATCCGCTTGTTCTTGATGTGCTTCCGCTTACATTAGAAGAAGTATTTACTTATGAGATGGAAGCGTTAGGTTATGAATTTGATACAGCATTGGAGGTGGAACTTGATGGACAATACTAATAATAAAAATGTATTTAGTTTAAAGCTGTTCTGGCAGACAGTAATACAGTTAAAGGTGATTGGATTTATATCTTTAGCAGTTGTGGCATTTGTATCAGGATTTCCAATTATCATAGAAGGACTTAATATTAAAAAAATGATAAATGCCGCTAATGCTGCAGCAGAGAGTGGCACAGAAGTTATTAATATGTCATCGCCTTATACATCATTGGTGTCACCGATATCATCACAAGGAGTGCTGCTGATTGTTGTATTGGTTATAACACCGATACTTGCTCTTTATGCGTGGTCATTTCTTAATAAAAGAAGTACAAGTGATTTCTACCATTCACTTCCGTACAAAAGAAAGGCATTATTTATAAGTAAGTTCGCTGCAGTTACATTCTGGCAGGCAGTATCAATGCTGACAGCTTTTGTGGCAAGCTTTATAGGCTACCACATTTTTAGGAACTATTTTATAGTTGATTATGGTGTAACAATTCATATATATGTTGCAGAATTTATATGTGCACTTCTTTGCAGTGCGGCAATTGCACTGGCTTGTTCAATAACAGGTAATATATTCAGCAATATATGTGTGTCAGGACTTATAGTATTTCTACCAAGATTTATTATACTGCTTATCGCAAGTACAGTTACAGATTCAGTTGCTACAGCGACTATGGAATGTCCTGTGTGGATACTTGATAATTCTTATAATATGCTTACAGCACAGGTATTTGGTGCATTTGAACCTTTATATATTACATCGTCAAGTGTTTCACAGATGCTTTTGTCGATCGCCTCTAATATATACACACTGGTTCTTGCAGTTATTTATATTGTTCTTGGCTGTGTACTGTTTACTAAGAGAAAGAGTGAGACAGCAGGTAAGCCGGCACTCGGCTGGAAGTTACAGTTTGCAATAAGAACTGCAATCGGTTTTGTTATAAGTGTTCTTGGAGTTATGCTTTATATAAGGGAAAAGCGTAGTGGTTACAGAGGATATTTTCTTGAATATATAGTGGTTTCATTTGTGGTGGCTGCATTTGTTGTAATAATATATGAAGTCATATCAAGCAGGAAACTTCACAGAATAATAAAAGCAATGCCTTCAATTATTCTGGCATATGTTATTGCGGCAGTATTTGGAGTGATTGTTAATGCAGGAATTGGGCAGATGCTTTCGTACGTTCCAGATACTTCAAAGGTAAAGTATGTAAAGATGTCAATTGTAAACGACAATATGTTGTCATACAGTTATTCAGAAGAAAAAGATTATTTTGAGGATATATTAGGCAGACTCAAGATAACAGATGAAGAAGTTATAAAGCTTGTAGCAGACAGTATTGAGGATAATTTACAGAATATACAGGATATCAGTGCAGGTTATTATAATAATGGAAGAAAAAATGAAGAATATATAAAATATAATGTATATATTAAAGACGGCATATTTGGAAGATACAGAAAAGTATTCATTAAGCAGTCAGAGGTTGTTAAGCTTGCTTCAAAGTTCGAGAATATGCAGGATATAAGTAAGGAATATAAGAATCTTCCTGCATTTGAAGATGCCAAGCTTACATTTATGGATAACATAATTACACAGGAAGCTGCCAAGGAAGTGTATGAAACTTTCATTAATGAAATTAACAGTATTCCATTTACACAGTATTATAGCAGTATTAATGATGTTTCATCAAGATACAGAGGTGGTATGCCATATATATACATTTCGTTTACAAGAAATGGAATACCATACTCAGCACAGGTATTATTAGGTGATAAGCTTCCTAAGACTTTAAATGCTTATTATAATGCAGTTAATAGGATTGCATCACAGAACATATCACAGACAAGTAATAAGCTTAAAAAGTATCTTGATAACTTTGAAAATATACGATTGAATAAATCGGACATTAATGATGACTTTACATTATATATATATTCAATAAAGGATGGCAGCTATTATTATGTGGACAGCAGTAATATATCAGATATGAATCTTATCAGTGAAATAAGAAAAGAACTTGACAATCCATTTGATAAGACCTTTGATACTGATAAGGTTGTATTATCAGTAAGCTATTATGATGAGGATACTTATAATAATGTTAAGTATTATATGCAGCTTAGTGATTATAGTACTTTAAAGTCGTTGGGATATTAATGTTTAACAATTATAATTAAAGAATGATACAATTATAAGAAAGCTATAATTAAATGGTAATTGGGCTGTTACACTAAATGGTAATTTGTATAATATGCAGGCAGAAGGCAGTATGCTTACAGCCGCATAATGTATAGATTGAGTTTAGTGTGACAGCTCTATTTTTACTTTATAGGAAATTGCATTTCCTATAAAGTAAAACGCTCCGCACGGATGCGACCCATGTGGAGATGAAGATGCACTTGCGTGCCCACATGGGCGCGCAAAGAGTCACAAAGTGACTCTTTGTTCTGTTATTGCAGGGAATGGTTATGTAGATAATGAATAAAAAATCGGAGTGGGATAAGACAGGAACGCGGCTGATTAGTAAAAAATACTGGACATATTAGTACAAAAGTAGTATATATAAAAGTATCAAAAAGCTACTTTTAATAAGAGGTATAGGTTTTATGAGTGAAATTAGCAATAATAATGAGTATATACCAAGAGCTGAAAGAAGAAATAAAGATGGGCTTACAGAAAAGGAGTTTCTTGAACAATATAATCCGGGACACTATGAAAGACCTAGTGTTACGGTTGATATGCTTCTTTTTGGCATGAGCAGGGATTTAAAATGTCTTAAAGTACTTCTTATAAAGCGTAATAATCATCCATATATAGATTGTTATGCACTTCCGGGAGGTTTTGTTAATATAACAGAATCAGCGTATACGGCAGCGTGCAGAGAGCTTGAAGAAGAAACAGGACTTAAAGATATATATATGGAACAGCTCTATACAATGAGCCAGCCGGACAGAGATCCAAGAATGAGGGTTATAGATATAGCGTATATGACACTTATTCCAATTGATGGAATTAAGCCGCAGGCTGGAGATGATGCGAGTGAAGCATTATGGTTTGATATAACATTTAATGATGAGATATTGACATTTGCTAATAAAGAAAAAAATATTACGATTAAATATTCGCTTAAGGAAAAGACATTTAAAAATGGCTGTATCAGCGTGAAGAGTTACATTCCGGAACTTATAAGTTATGAGGCGTTAGCATTTGACCACGCCCAGATTATCCTGGAGGGACTTATGAGATTAAGGAATAAGACACAATATAGTGATGTTGCATTTAATCTTATGCATAAGGAATTCACACTTCCAGATTTGCAGAGAGTGTACGAGATTATACTTGGAAAGCAGTTGTATAAGACAAGTTTTAAAAGAAGTATAAATGATAAAATAAAGGCCGTTAATAAAAAAGGTGTATCAATAACAGGCAATAAGTTATCAGAGTTATATGTATACAGTAATGACAGTCAGGAGTAAGTGCAGCAGCACAGGAACGGAGGATTATTTATGAAATTAAATCCAATTATAGTAAGTCTTTTGGAAACAGATATGTACAAGTTCAGTATGGGACAGGCAATTTACCACCAGTTCTCTGATTATAAGACAACCTGGACATTTAAGTGCAGGAATAAAGATGTACATTTTACAGAAGAGATGGTAGAAGAAATCAGAGAGCAGATAAAGCATTTCTGTACTTTAAGATTTACAGAGGACGAGCTTGATTATCTTGAAAATGTTAAGTGGATGAAAGGAAGTTATGTTGATTTCTTAAGATTATGGCAGGCAAGATATGCTGATTTTAAGATTACAACTGATGCAGAATGTGGACTTAGCATAGAAACTTTTGGAACGTGGCTTAATACTTCATTATATGAGATACCAACACTTGCGATTGTCAATGAAGTGTATTTCAGAATGGCATATAATTATGATGAACTTCTTAAGAGCTTTAAGGAAAGATTAAGTGCCAAGGTTGAGGCACTTGAGGCCGATGAGGCTGATGAAGCACAAGGAAAGAATGTATACAGGCTTGGAAGCTTTAGTGAATTCGGACTTAGAAGAAGATTATCATCAGAGGCACAGGAACTTGCGGTTAAGACACTTGCAGAGGCTGACTATAATGGTAATTCTTTGTTCGTAGGAACAAGTAATGTATATCTTGCCAAGAAATATAATCTTACACCTGTTGGAACAATGGCACACGAGTGGATAATGTGTACAGGACAGGGCAACCATAAGCACAATCCGGCATATTCTAACTGGTATGCACTTGATGCCTGGGTAAGGGAATATGGAATTCTTAATGGTATTGCACTTACAGATGCGATAACAACAGACTGCTTCTTAAAGGATTTCCAGCTTACTTATGCAACACTTTTTGGAGGTGTAAGACATGACAGCGGCGACCCATACGAATGGGGGGATAAGATGATTAAGCATTATGAGAGTCTTGGGATAGATGCTGCTAATAAGACATTATTATTCAGTGACAGCCTTGACTTTGACAGGGCTGACAAGCTTTACAGATACTTTAATGCAAAAGCTAAGGTTGCATTTGGAATAGGAACATATATAAGTAATGATACAGATGTTCCGGCACTTAATATAGTAATGAAGACTACTAAATGTAATGGAATGGACGTTGCTAAGATTTCAGATAATCCGGGAAAGGGTATGTGCAAAAATCCAGAATATGTTGAATATCTCCAAAGATGCATAGACTGGAGGATGAATAACGACAGATAATAAGGCAGGTAACTGCAAATAAACATAAGGGAGAGGAAATATATGCAGTATACACTTAGTAATGATAATTTTGAGGTGATTGTAGATAGTAAGGGCTGTGAGATAGTATCAGTTATTAGAAAGAGCGATAATAAGCAGTATATATGGTCTGGACAGCCAGACATATGGAAAAGACATACACCAGTATTATTCCCGCTGGTTGGAAGGTATAAGAACGATACTTCAATATACGAGGGAAAAGAATATCATATGACACAGCATGGTTTTGCAAGAGATATGGAGTTTAGTCTTGTTATGAAGGATAATAGTGCCGTGGTTATGAAACTGGAGTCTGATGAGAACACTAAAGCTGTATATCCTTTTGACTTTGAGTTAAAGATAACACACAGACTGGCAGATAATAATGTCATAACTATATGGGAAGTTGTGAATAAGGATAATAAAGAGATGTATTTCAGCATTGGTGGACATCCGGCTTTTGTGTGTGGTGAAAATGCCATTGGAGCACAGGTAAGATTCGAAACCAAAGAGAATGGAATACAATATCATTTGTTATCAAAGGATGGACTTGTACAGCCAGATATCCACTATATGCCAATCACTAATAAAAATGTGACATTGACAGAGAATTTCTTTGATAAGGATGCTTATATTATTGAGAACAACGACATAAAATGTGTAAGCCTTTGTAAAGATTGCAAACCGGTTGTTGAGGTTATATTTGATACACCGGTATTTGGATTGTGGTCATCAGCAGGAAAAGGAGTACCTTTTGTGTGCATAGAGCCTTGGTATGGACGTGCTGATGCAGTAGATTTTAACTGCAGGCTTACAGACAGGGAGTGGGGCAATAAGCTTGCAGTTGGGAAAGTGTTCAGCGGTGGTTATAAGATGAGGTTTATGTAACTTTTAATCATTTAATTGTCGTCCGGTACTATCCATATGGAAGTTATCTTTTAAGATAAGCTGTGATATAGGAACAATCTCATACCCTTGCTGTTCAAGATTAGTAAGGACGGTATCGAGTGCATCAGCCGTGAATTTAGCACCGTTGTGCATAAGAATTATAGAGCCGTTGCCAAGTGCTTTGTGCGTGGTGACGGTTTTTATAATGTTTTCAACGCCGTAGTCCTTCCAGTCAAGAGAGTCAACGTCCCATTGTACAGGATAGTGGTTACAGCCATATATAGTATTAATAAGTTCAGAATTATAATCACCATAAGGAGGGCGGAACAGGAAGCAGTTGTATCCTGTGAGTTCCTCTATTTTCTGGTGTACAGACATAATTTCCTCTTTCTGTGAGGCAGTATCAAGCTTACTCATCTGTTTGTGGTTCTCGCTGTGATTTCCAAGGTCGTGGCCGCGGCTGTATATTTCTTTAACCATATCAGGATAAGTTGATACCCAGCCTCCCGTCATAAAAAATGTAGTCTTTACATTATGTTTATCTAAAACGTCCAGTATCTGGATAGTATCGTCAGCACCCCACGCAGCATCAAAAGATATCGAAATCTGTTTCTTGTCAGTCTGCACGCAGTATATTGGCAGTGCTTTTTTTCCTGCCTGACAATCACCAGTTATATTACCTCCGCCAATTCCATTAATAACAGCCGAACTATTGGCATATGCACCGTGTTGTGTGAATATTGTCGTGTATATGTAAAAAAAAGTAGCAAGACTAAGAAGTATTATGGAAAGTAATACTGATAATTTGTAATGGCTGATCTTCATTGTAATCCTCATTTCTGTATGATACAGGCACTTATTGTTGGAATATTATATGTTAAAGTCAAAGTTAATATGACGGTTTACATTATTAGTTTTTGACAAAACAATGTATACAAGATAAAGGTAAATGTAGTATATTATCTGTATTGGCGTATTAGTTGAGGGTGCGTAAAATGTGCACTGGTGAATATTATAATAACGCTTATGCTTATCATTTAATCAGGAAAGGAACAGAGTGATATGGGAAAGTATACCAAGCAGGACATATTCAGAATGGTTGAGGAAGAAGATGTTGAATTTATCAGACTTCAGTTTACTGATATGTTCGGAGTTTTGAAAAATGTAGCTATTACATCAAGCCAGTTAGGAAAAGCACTTGATAACAAATGTATGTTTGATGGTTCTTCAGTAGAAGGATTTGTAAGAATTGAAGAGTCGGATATGTATCTTTATCCGGACTATGATACATTTGAGATATTCCCATGGAGACCACAGCAGGGCAAAGTTGCAAGGCTTATATGCGATGTGTATACACCTGATGGTAAGCCATTTGAAGGTGATCCACGCTGGATTCTTAAGAAAGTAATTAAAGAAGCTGAGGATATGGGATATGTATTCGAGGTAGGACCTGAATGTGAATTCTTCCTGTTCCACACAGATGATAACGGACTGCCAACAACACTTTCACACGAGAAAGCTGGATATTTTGATTTAGGTCCAACAGATTTAGGTGAAAATGTAAGACGAGATATGGTGCTTACACTTGAAGATATGGGCTTTGAAATAGAAGCTTCACATCACGAGGTTGCACCAGCACAGCACGAGATTGATTTTAAATATGATGAGGCGTTAAAGACAGCCGATAATATAATGACATTTAAGCTTACAGTAAAGACTATAGCTAAAAGACACGGACTTTATGCAACATTTATGCCAAAGCCAAAGTATGGAATTAATGGCTCAGGTATGCACGTTAATATGTCACTTGCCAAGGACGGAAAGAATATATTTGCTGATGAGAATGACCCACTTGGTTTGTCAGAGGATGCATATCATTTTATAGCAGGACTTATGAAGCACGCAAAGGGTATGGCGGTACTTACTAATCCATTAGTAAATTCTTATAAGAGATTAGTTCCGGGTTATGAAGCTCCTGTATATATTGCGTGGTCAGCAACTAACAGAAGTCCGCTTATAAGAATTCCGGCTTCAAGAGGACAGGGTACAAGAGTTGAATTAAGAAATCCAGACCCATCAGCTAATCCATATCTTGTACTTGCAACCTGCCTTGCGGCTGGTCTTGATGGAATTAAGAATAAACTTGAGGTTCCAGCAAGTGTTGACTGTAATATATTTGAGATGACAGATGAAGAAAGAAAGCAGGCGGCTATAGAGGTGCTTCCTGAAAGTCTTTATGATGCTGTCAGATATCTTAACGAGGATAAGTTCATATGTGATGTATTAGGAGAACATATTACATCTAAGTACACAGAGGCCAAGTTAAGAGAATGGAACGATTACAAGACACAGGTTACCCAGTGGGAACTTGATGAATACCTTTACAAATTTTAAAAACTGACTGTGATAAGAGGTTAGAATATGTCTACATTAATAGTTGCGTTTCCGAAAATAGAGGAGGCCAAGGCGGTTCGCAGTCTTTTAGTAAGAAGAGGTTATGATGTGGCAGTTCCCTGTACAAGCGGTGCTCAGGCTATCAATCAGGCAGATAATCTGTCAGACGGAATTATAATATGTGGTTATAAGCTGTCTGATAATATGTTGTATTCAGAACTATACGAATACAAGCCAAAGAGTTTTGAAATACTGCTTGTCGCGTCGCAGAATTTGTGGGAGGAATGTCACGACAGCAATGTTGTATGCGTTGCCATGCCGATTAAAGTTAATGATTTATTATCTACAATTGAGATTATGCAGCAATCGCAGATTCGCCGCAGAAGAAAAGCTAGAACCACGCCAAGGCAGAGAAGCCCTGAGGAACAAAAGATAATAGATACTGCAAAGCATATGCTTATGGAAAAGAATAATATGACTGAGCAGGAAGCATTCCGTTATATACAAAAATGCAGTATGGACAGCGGTAATACTATGGTAGAATCGGCGACTATGGTTATGAGTATATTTACGGATGCGTAACACTAAAGATGGGTATTAAAGAAAGATATAGATGTAACAGATTGGTATTATTAATGAAAGATACTGATATATAATTTTATAGTAAGGTGATTGGAGGATATATGGTATTTACAAAAATGCACGGAGCAGGCAATGATTATGTATATGTTGACTGCACTAAAGAAGAATTAGATAATCCAAGTGAGGTTGCAATTAAGGTAAGTGACAGACATACAGGAATAGGCTCGGACGGACTTATCCTTATAAAGTCATCAGATAAGGCTGATTTCTTTATGGAAATGTACAATGCTGACGGCTCACAGGGAAAGATGTGCGGCAATGGCATACGTTGTGTTGGAAAGTATGTATATGATAATGGTCTTACAGATAAGACAACAGTAAATATTGATACACTTGCTGGTATAAAGATACTCGAATTAAATATAGGTACAGACGGAAAGGTCGCAACAGCAAAGGTTAATATGGGATGTCCGGTTCTTGAAGCCGCAGATATTCCGATGGATATAAGTGCATTAAAGGATTATAAAGCTGTATACAAGGATATACTTTCTAACGCCAAGGATACAGGACTTAGCAAAGTTGCAGTAAAGGCACTTAGTGAAGTAACCAACGCCGTTGTAGCAGAAAAGATAGAAGTTAATGGCGGTATATATGAGATAACAGGCGTATCAATGGGTAATCCACACGGAATAGTGTATCTTGATAAAGATATTGATATAAAGAAGTTTGCAATTGAACAAATCGGACCTCATTTTGAAAGCCATATGGCATTTCCAGAAAGAGTTAATACTGAATTCATTCAGGTAGTTGATAGAAAAAATCTTAATATGAGAGTATGGGAGAGAGGTTCAGGGGAAACTCTTGCATGTGGTACTGGTGCTTGTGCAAGCCTTGTGGCGACAGTGCTTAATGGAATGTGTGATATTGATGCAACACTTCATCTTCTTGGCGGAGACCTTAATATAAGCTGGGATACAGAGTCAGGAAATGTGTATATGGAAGGTCCTGCAACAACAGTATTTACAGGTACAATAGAAATTTAGCAGATATTTAAGGAAGTGAGGAAAAGTATATGGATATGAAGGATTTTTTAAATGTTCTAGCTTCTAAAGAGCCGGTTCCTGGAGGAGGGGGAGCCTGCGGATATGTGGCAGCAGTAGGAATGGCATTGGGCAATATGGTGCTTTCTTTGACAACAGGAAAGAAAAAATATGCAGAATATCAGGAAGAAATAGAAGAACTTATTGTTAAAGCTGGGGACATTACTAACAGATTGTATGAGTGTATGGATAAGGATGCCAAGGCATTTAAGCCGTTATCAGAAGCTTACGGACTTCCTAAGGATACAGAAGAACAGTTAGAGCACCGTAATAAGGTTATGGAAAATGCTTTGCTTATTGCAAGTGAAGCTCCTCTTTCTATGATGGAGCTTATAGTTGAGGCAATAAAGCTTATTGACAGAATATCGGTTATTGGAAGCAGACTTGCAATCAGTGATGCAGGTGTTGGTGTACAGATGTGCAAGGCGGCTCTTAACGGAGCTTCATTAAATGTGTATATCAATACAAAGCTTATGAAAAATATTGATGTTGCAGAGGATATGAATACTAAAGCTGACGAGCTTGTAATTACAGGCAATGAACTTGCTGATAAAGTATATGACAGAGTTATGGATTGCGTACATCCATAATAATCACAAGATATTGGCATTGTAGTTATATAAAAATACCATGATAACAATATATACAGTCAGAATAATGGAGGTATTATCTAATGGAAATATTAAAAGGACTGCCAGTTGCTAATTCTATTAATGAGCAGCTTATAGAAGATATTAAGAATATAGATGGGGAACTTCCACATCTTGCAATAATAAGAGTTGGTGAAAGACCGGATGACTGTTCATATGAACGTGGAGCAGTAAAGAAAATGGATAAAGTAGGCGTAAGATGTACAACATATACATTTGCGGCAGATATATCTAATGATGAATTTCAGAAGGAATTCGACCAGATTAACAATAATCCCGACATAGATGGAATCCTTCTCTTAAGACCATTGCCAAAGCATATTGATGAGAAGGCTGTCGAGAACAGAATAGACCCAAGAAAAGACCTTGATGGAATATCACCGGTTAATCTTGCTAAGGTATATGCAGGAGATGAAACAGGATATGCACCTTGTACAGCGGAGGCTGTTATAGAGATGTTAGATTATGCAGGTGTAGATATTAAAGGCAAGAGAGTTACAGTAGTTGGAAGAAGCCTTGTTATTGGTAAGCCTGTGGCTATGCTTCTTATGAAAAGAAATGCAACAGTTACAGTTGTACATACAAAGACAGTCGATATGGCGGCGACCTGTAAGCATGCAGAGATACTTGTTGCAGCGGCAGGCTCAGCAAAGATGATAAAGCCTGAATATGTTGCAGATGGTGCTGTTGTTATTGATGTTGGAATAAATGTTGATGAGGAAGGAAAGCTCTGCGGAGATGTGGATTTTGAAGCAATAGGGAATATTGCCTCAATCGCAACTCCAGTACCGGGCGGCGTTGGTTCAGTTACAACCTCTGTACTTGCCAAGCATTTAGTGAAAGCTGCACATATGAGATAATGCTTATTAAGCTTCAGCTATAAATTAACATACACTAGCAGATAGTTAATATTTATTAAGGTATTAATGAACTTATAGGATAAAAGACTTATAGGACAAAATGTGTTGATAGAAACCGCCGCCAGCCTTTAATTTCAAGGGCTGACGGCGGTTTAATCTTTATATTAATGTGTCTGTAAAAATGTTATAACAAGTTCTACAATAAATACTGATGCACAGCTTAACATTGCAACCTGAAAAAGGCTTTTTCCAATCCACGCAAGCACGATGGCTATTACAAAAGCGATAGCCGCTGATATTATACTGGAGGTTGCAGATAATATCGCTGGAAAAGTCATAATAGCAAGTGTTACATAAGGCACATAGTAAAGAAATGATTTAACTGTGATATTTTTAATCTCTTTTCGTATCAGTGTAAGAGGGAGAACTCTTACAAGATATGTTACAAGAGCCATAATTAATATGTATATGTATGTATTATGTGTAGGCATAAATAATCTCCCAATTCTATATAAGTAATATGTTTCTTAAGTATTATTAGTAGCATTAGTGTTATCAGCACTTCTGGCATTCTCTTCCTTCACAGGAAAAAGAATTGCTGCCGCAAGTGAGATGATAACTGTTAATATAATAATTCGAGTTCCAGAGGAAATGCTGCTTATAACAGGGGCATAGCTGAATATACAGCTTATAATCATTGATATTGCTACAACGCCTGCAATTATGTGATTTTTCCTTGCCGGAGGAATTATTATTGCAATGAACATTCCGTATAATCCGACACTTAATGCACTTACAATATTAGCTGGAAGTATATTTCCAAACAGCACGCCGAAGTATGTTCCAAGAACCCACGCGGGTGAGGCTACAAGAACCATTCCGTACATATATGCGGGGTTGAGTTTTTCAGGAACAGATACTGTCAGTCCGAATATCTCATCAGTAACGAACAATCCCATAATAAGTCTGTGAAAAAATGGCATTTTATTATCTAATTTCTGGCTTAAGGCACACGACATAAGAAAATATCGTGCATTAATTATAAGTTCCATAACAGCAATCTCTGTATATGCAGCAAGTGCCGCAATAAGTGTAAATCCGGCAAACTCACCAGCAGAAGCGTGGCATGTTATGCTTGCAAGGGCAGCCTGTAAGGCGGTCAGTCCTGCATTCTTAGCGGCAATTCCCAACGTAAAAGAAACAGCAAGGTAGCCAAGTGCTATAGGCATACCGTTGTGAATTCCTTTTTTTAACCAATAAGAGGTTGAATTATTCATATATTCTCCAATCTTGCAAAATAATATAAAAATTGCAATAGACATTAAAGCTTATGCAAACCACTATGATACAACAAATGCTATATTTTTACAATGTTTTCATCTGGTGCAATGTCAAAAGTTTAACAAATATATAAAAATGAATATGCTATTTTAGTAAAAGTATTTGAAAATCGACTTACACTTGTGCATATATTACAAAAATATTATCAGAAATTTATAAAGTTTTGATAATTGATTATAAACCGGTATACTGGTATACTGCAAGTGCCAAAGGAAATGACAAATAAGTAACAAACAGGAAAATTTAACAAGTATCTAAAAAGCTAACAAGTAAACAAAATATTTAATTCACAGGAGGATTTAATTATGAACACAACATTTGCTTTAGGAAACGGATTAAAGGTAATCGATCTTACAAAGCCATTAGACCCAAAGACAGAGTCAAGAAGATGCCACCTTATCAGATATAACACAGGCGGACCAATTCCTGATTTCCACACAGCAATGGATCTTACAAGCCACTTAGGAACACATTGCGAGTGTCCTTATCATCACGATGACAACTGGCCATCAGTTGCTGAACTTCCACTTACAACATTTATGGGAAGAGCAATATATGTTGACTTCAAGGATACACTTCCTCACAGAAAGCACATCAGTGCGGCAGACCTTGACAAGGCAACAGAAGGCTGGGTAAAGGAAGGTGATATTCTTATCATCGACTCATCTTACAAGCTTGACCCATTCACACCTGATACTAATACAGACAAGGATCAGAGATTATTAGTAAATGGTGAGACAGCACAGTGGTGTGTAGACCACAAGATTAAGTGTGTAGGCTTCGGTGATGGTGTTTCAATTGAGAACTGCAACGAAGATGTTAAGCCTTTCCACGACATCTGTATGGCAGAGAACATCGTATTCCTTGAAGTATTAAAGAACCTTGATAAGCTTTCACAGGATACATTCTTTATGTCATACTCACCACTTCCAATATATGGCTTGGATTCTTGCCCAATCAGAGCTTATGCTATTGAAGGTCTTGCAGAATTTACCCGCTAATCAGTGGAAAATGTATTTAACATAATATAATATGCTGGCGGTCTTAAGGGCTGCCGGCAGCAATAGAAATAATAAAAAAATATTTATTACCGCAATAGCAAAAATAATAAATAAAGAAAAATATTTATTACGGTAATAATAAACAGATAAAAGAAGAATATTTTAAGAAGAAATAATATTTAAGATAACAAAAATGTGAAGAAATGGAGGCATACTATGAAGATAGCGGTACTTGGAGCTGGTGCCATGGGTTCTATATATGGTGGACATCTTTCTACTAACAATGATGTATATATGATTGATAAGAAGGCAGAACTTGTAGATAAGATTAATGCAGACGGATTAAAGTTATTTGAGAATGATACAGATGTAATATATCACCCAGCAGCATTACTTAGTAGTGAAGGAATAGGTGAAGTAGATTTAGTAATTATATTTGTCAAGGCTTTATATTCAAGAGCAGCACTTATGGAGAATAAGGGAATAATAGGAGATAACACATATGTAATGACTCTTCAGAATGGTGCAGGCCACGAAGACATTATCTTGGAATTTGTTCCTAAGGAAAGAATTATCATAGGTACAACAGAAGATAATGGAGCAATCCTTGGTGACGGATATGTAAGAAGAGGCGGCAAGGGCAAGACCAATATCGGTATGCTTGTTGAAGATTCACAGCATATGCTTGACAAAGTTAAGGTCTGTCTTGACTCTTGTGGATTTGATACACACATTTATGATAATATCCAGCAGCTTATATGGGACAAGCTGTTTACTAATGTTTCACTTAGTGTTCTTACAGGAGTTCTTCAGGTTCCAATCGGATTTATCGCAACAGATGAATATGCATGGAATATGACAGTTATTCTTATAAAAGAGGCAATGCAGGTAGCTAAAGCTATGGGGCTTGAGTTTAATGAAGAAGAGATGATTGAACGGGTAAGAAATACATCTCTTAATTCTCCAGAAGGAAGAACATCTATATATGCAGACCTTAAGGCAGGAAGGCTTACAGAGGTTAATACAATCAGCGGTGCGGTAGTTAAGGCTGGTGACAGATTGGGAGTTCCAGTTCCATCACATAAGATGATTGTTAATATGGTTCATGCAATGGAGAACAAAAGCAAGAATAATGTAGAATAGAATATAAATGTATATATTATAGAATTTCATATTTATAATAGAAGGGAGTTTTGTTATGATATTTTCATCAATTCATACAAAGGATGATTTTAAGAATTATCCAGCAGCAGTACAAAGAGCAATAGAATATTTAAAGAACAATGATTTTACTAAAATGGAAACAGGCGTATATGAGATAGAAGGAAAGCTTATGTATGCACAGGTATTCGATGCTGAGACAGAACCATTAGAGGCAAGAAAGCCGGAATACCACGAGAAATATCTTGATGTACAGTTTCTTGTAACAGGAAGGGAAAAGTTAGGCTTCACACCAGATACAGGTAACTACGAAGTGGCAGAAAGATATGATGAGAGAGATCTTATATTTGTTAAAGATGTAGAAAATGAAGGCTTTATCACATCAACACCAGGCTGTTTCTGTGTATTCTTCCCTACAGATATTCACAGACCACAGGTTGCAGATGGAGAGCCTATGAAGGTAAGAAAAGTTGTAGTTAAAGTAAGTGTAGAACTTTTAAAGTAATTCACTTGTATGCAAAAGCATAAGAATGGAGGATTTTATGGGTAAAAAATTGATGGCATTATTATTATGCGTATGTTTAATGGCCAGCTTTACACTTACAGGATGCGGAAGTAAAAGTGCAGATGGTCAGGAAGTTAAGATTATCAGAGTAGCATTTAACCAGAATGAAAATCACCCACAGTATAAAGCTATGAAGGAGCTTGGTGAGAAGTTCGAGAAAGCTACTAATGGCAGATACAAAATGACTATATATGCTAACGGTGTACTTGGTGAGCAGGGTTCTATGGCAGAATTCATCAGAACTGGTGCACTTGATATGGCTATAGTACCATGTTCAGTTCCAGAAGGATATGATTCTAACTTTGCTATTGTCGGTGCACCTTATCTTTATCAGGATATGGATCATTTAAGAAGAGCAACAGAATCAGGGGTATTTACAGACCTTTTCAAGTCAACAAGAAAGTACAATTTTGAAGTCCTTACAATATATACAGCAGGTGAAAGAAATATATATGCTGACAAGCCTATCAACTCAGCAGATGATCTTAAGGGTATGATTGTAAGAGTAAATGATAGTACAACATATCTTAATATGGTTAAGTATATGGGTGGTACAGGTACAGCAATGTCACAGTCAGAAGTGTATACAGCACTTCAGCAGGGTGTAATTGATGCAGGTGAGAACAGTGAGCTTGTATATTCAGATTTCAAGCATTATGAAGTAGCTAAATATTACTCATATACAAGACATATTGTTCACCCTGATGTAGTTGTAGCAAGTACTAATTTCCTTGACAGCATGTCAGAAGAAGACAGAGCAATATTTGATAAGCTTGTAATGGAATCAACAGAATATGAATTTGATACATTTAAGGAAGCTGTTGAGGCAGGTAAGAAAGAAGCAGAAGAACACGGTGCAATCTTTGTATATCCGGATACTAACGAATTCAGGGAAAAATGCCAGCCATTACTTGATAGTATTGCTAACCAGTCAGATATGACAAAGGATATTTATAATAAAGTAGAAGCTTTAAGAGAGGAGAATTAATATGAAGACAGTAAAAAATATATTAGATAAAGTAACTTCGTATGCAAGTGTATTCATATTTATAATGATGGTACTTATGGTAACTTATCAGGTTGTTGCCAGATACATTTTCTCAGCTCCAAGCAGTGTAACAGAAATACTTACAAGATATTCATTTGTATGGTTAATAATCATATCTGCAACATATATGTTTGGACAGAGAGAGCACATTAATATTGCAGTAGTAAAAGATAAGCTTCCTAAGAAAGCTAAGAGAATCGTCAATATAATAATTGAATGTGTAACAATCGCATTTGCTGGTCTTATAATGGTATTTGGTGGTTTTAAGATTACACATATGAATTTCGTACAGTTTGACTCAATCTTGCATATTCCAACAGGTATTATATATTCAATTATTCCAATATGCGGTGTAATAATTATCTTTTACAGCATATACAATATCGGACTTGAACTTAAAAAAGATGAAGCATAAAGGTACGCAATGCACATAAGTGCATAGAAATGAGAGGTATATATGAGTATAGCATTACAGGTAGCCTTAGTAATGGTTACAATACTGGTTGTACTGCTTGTTATCGGCGCTCCAATCGGTGTAGCAATTGGTATGTCATCAGCAGTATCAATGATATGTATGATTCCAGCAGATGTTTCATTTGCAACTTCTGCTCAGAGAATATTTGCGGGTTCTAATTCATTCTCGCTTATAGCAATTCCATTCTTCATTCTGGCAGGTAATATAATGAATAATGGTGGTATAGCAACAAGACTTGTTAATTGTGCCAAGGTAATCAGTGGACGTATGCCAGGTGCACTTGCACAGTCAAATGTAGTAGCTAATATGTTATTCGGAGCTATATCAGGTTCTGGTGCAGCAGCAGCCGCTGCTATGGGTGGTACAATCGGACCACTTGAAGAAAAAGAAGGATATGACAAGAACTACAGTACAGCAGTAAACGTAGCATCTGCTCCAGTAGGTATGTTAATTCCACCAAGTAACACAATGATCGTATATTCAAGTGTTGCAGGAAGCGTATCAATCGCAGCACTCTTTATGGCAGGTTATATTCCAGGTCTTCTCTGGGGTGGTGCAGTTATGATACTTGCAGGAATTATGGCTAAGAAGCGTGGTTATCAGGCAGAGCAGAGAGTTCCAGTTAAGGTTGCTCTTAAGACATTCTGGCAGGCAATCCCAAGCCTTTTACTTATCGTAATCGTAATCGGAGGTATCCTTGGTGGTATCTTCACAGCAACAGAAGGTTCTGCTATCGCAGTAGTATATGCAACCGTATTATCACTTATATATAAGGCTTTCAAGATTAAAGACATTCCAAGAATTGTCCTTGAAGCAGCTAAGACAACAGGTATCATTACATTTATGATCGGACTTTCATCAATTATGTCATGGGCTATGGCATTTACAGGAATTCCAGATATGATAGCAAATGCAATCCTTGGTCTTACAACTAATAAGTATCTTATCTTACTTCTTATCAATGTATTATTACTTGTAGTTGGTACATTTATGGACGTAACACCAGCGATACTTATCTTCACACCAATTTTATTACCAATCTGTAAGTCATTCGGAATGGATCCAATTCACTTTGGTATCTTACTCTGCTTCAACTTATCAATTGGTACAATAACACCACCTGTAGGAACAATTCTCTTTACAGGCTGCCGAGTTGGTGGAACTACAATCGAAAGCGTAATAAAGACATTGCTTCCATACTTTGCAATAATACTTATTGCCCTCTTGCTTGTAACTTATATACCAATGCTTTCAATGTTCCTTCCTAAGGTACTTGGACTTGTATAAATAAAGGTATATAGATAAAGAAAATGTGCTATTAACTTAAGAAAGAACAGCACTATTAATAACGATAAAATGTGGATATACACCACATTTATATAAACTTTTTTCCTAATATTATGTATGGAAACCGTATTGGTCATATGGCTGATACGGTTTCTTTTTACCATGAATTATGGTATGCTGTTAATAATAATTGTTATGGAGGGAGCATATGCCATTTACACATTTACACGTCCATACAGAGTATTCACTTCTGGACGGTTCAAGTAAAATAAAAGAGATAACTAAAAGAGCGGCAGAGCTTGGAATGGATAGTCTTGCGATAACAGACCATGGTGTTATGTACGGAGTTATTGATTTCTACAGGGCTGCAAAGGATGCAGGAATAAAGCCTATTCTTGGTTGTGAGGTGTATGTTGCTCCGGGTTCAAGATTTGATAAGGAAGCAGGAACAGGTGATGATAAATATAACCACCTTGTTCTGTTAGCAGAGAATAACAAGGGTTACCAGAACCTGATGAAGATTGTATCAAGGGGCTTTACAGAAGGTTTTTATTATAAGCCAAGAGTTGATAAAGAAGTATTAAGGCAGTTTGGTGAGGGGATAATCGCATCAAGTGCCTGTCTTGCAGGAGAGGTTCAAAGATACCTCACAAGAGGAATGTATGAAGAAGCTAAGAAGGTAGCACTGGAATATCAGGATATATTTGGCAAGGGTAATTTCTTCCTTGAATTACAGGATCACGGAATTGCAGAACAGCATTATGTTAATCCACAGCTTTTAAGAATGTCTGAGGAGACAGGAATTGAACTTATATGTACTAATGATGTGCATTATACATATGCAGATGATGCTGAGGCACACGATATACTGCTCTGTATACAGACAGGAAAGAAAGTTACAGATGAGAACAGAATGAGATATACAGGTGGACAGTATTATCTTAAATCACCGGAAGAAATGTCCGATTTATTCAAATATGCACCTCAGGCAATAGCCAATACAGAAAAGATTGCACAAAGATGTAATGTAGAGATAGAATTTGGAGTTACCAAGCTCCCTAAATTTGCAGTGCCAGATGGCTATACATCCTGGACATATCTTAATTATCTGTGTTACGAGGGACTTAAGAAAAGATATCCAAATCAGGCGGCAGATATATCTGTTGAGGATTTTGTCAGAAAGGCAGAAGAGGAAGCAGTTGAGGATAGAAAAGATGTAGTTATTAAGATTGCCAGGGATACTAATAATATATTTGAAAGATTGGCATATGAACTTTCAGTCATATATTCAATGGGATATGTAGATTATTTCCTTATTGTATGGGACTACATTAATTATGCTAAAAGGCACGATATACCGGTCGGTCCGGGAAGAGGTTCAGCGGCAGGAAGCATAGTATCTTACTGCCTTGAGATTACAGACCTTGACCCTATTAAATACAGCCTTATCTTTGAGCGTTTCTTAAATCCTGAACGTGTATCTATGCCCGATATTGACGTGGATTTCTGTTATGAGAGAAGACAGGAAGTAATAGATTATGTAGTTGCCAAGTATGGTAAGGATTGTGTATCACAGATTGTTACATTTGGTACTATGGCAGCTAGGGCTGTTATAAAGGACGTTGGAAGAGTGTTAGACCTTCCATATGCTATGGTTGATAATATTGCCAAGATGGTTCCAAGAGAGATTGGAATTACAATAGATAAAGCAATTAATGAAAATCCAGACCTTAGAAATGAATATGAGAACAATGAGGCTGTAAGAGATTTAATTGATAAGAGTAAAAGGCTTGAGGGACTTCCACGGCACGCATCTATGCACGCCGCAGGAGTTCTTATATGTGGAAAGCCAGTAGAAGATTATGTTCCGTTATCAACTGGATCTGACGGTGCAGTAGTTGCCCAATTTGTAATGACAACGCTTGAAGAATTAGGACTTCTAAAAATGGATTTCCTTGGTCTTAGAACACTTACAGTTATTAAAGATGCAGAAAATCTTATTAAAAAGCACAATAAGGACTTCTCTATAGATAAGATTGACTACACTGATAAAGGGGTATTTGATGCGATAAGTACAGGAAGATGTGATGGTATATTCCAGCTTGAAAGTGCAGGAATGAAGTCATTTATGAAGGAATTAAAACCTAGCAATCTGGAAGATCTGATAGCGGGTATATCATTATACAGACCAGGTCCTATGGACTTTATTCCACAGTATATAGAAGGTAAGAATAACCAGCAAAATGTTACTTATGCCTGCCCACAGTTAGAACCAATTCTTAAACCAACCTATGGCTGTATTGTGTATCAGGAACAGGTTATGCAGATTGTACGAGATCTTGCTGGATATTCGTGGGGACGAAGTGACCTTGTCCGTAGAGCAATGTCTAAGAAAAAAGCATATGTTATGGAGCAGGAGCGTAAGAATTTCATATATGGCAATCCAGAAGAAGGTGTTAAGGGCTGTGTTAATAATGGTATAGATGAGACGGTTGCAGGAAAGATATATGATGATATGATTGATTTTGCAAAGTATGCCTTCAATAAATCCCACGCTGCCTGCTATGCAGTTGTATCGTTCCAGACAGCATTTTTAAAGACATATTATCCAGTAGAATTTATGGCGGCACTTATGACATCAGTAATTGATAATACATCAAAGGTAGCGGGATATATATACGCCTGTAAGCAGATGAATATCAATATTCTTCCACCAGATGTTAACGAGTCACAGATGGAATTCTCAGTAGATAATGGTGGCATACGTTTTGCAATGGCAGGAATTAAGTCACTTGGAAGACCGACAATCAATGCAATTATAAATGAAAGAACAAGTAATGGTACTTTCACATCAATGCAGGATTTTATTAATCGTATGTCAGATGCACTTAATAAAAGGGCAGTAGAGAATTTTATTAAGGCGGGAGCATTTGATACCTTTGGTAACAAGAGGCGTGCGATGATGCTTGTGGCAGACAGTATGCTTGATAATGCGGTTAAGCAGAAGAAAGATTCGATGTCTGGACAGATGTCACTGTTTGATTTTGTCGGCGAGGAAGAAAAGAAAGATTATGAGATAAAAGTTCCGGATGTTACGGAATACACTAAGGAAGAACTGCTTGGTTACGAGAAAGAAATTCTTGGTGTATATGTAAGCGGACATCCTCTTGATGAATACACTGGAATGGTGAAGAAATATATAACCAATGTAACAACAGATTTTGAGATAGATGATGAGACAGGCGAAACTAAGGTAAGAGATGGCAATACTGCTACGATTGGCGGAATGATAATGAATAAAAGCGTTAAGACAACCAAGAACGGACAGCTTATGGCATATCTTACAATTGAGGATCTTGTTGGAACTGTTGAGGTAATCGTATTTCCGAGGAACTTTCTTATTAACCGGCCAGTTATAGATACAGCAGATAAGGTGTTTGTTACAGGAAGGGTTCAGGCAAATGCAGATGAGAACGCAAGGCTTATATGTGATAAGGTTATAGATTTTAACACTATTCCAAGAAAGCTCTGGATAAGATTCGAGAGTGAAGAAGAATACCAGTCAAAGCAGAGTGAGCTTAATGATATTCTTTACAATTCAGATGGAAAAGATTCTGTTATTATATACTGCACTAAAGAGAATAAAAGGATTGCCCTTCCTGCAAGCAGGACTGTACAGGTTAATTCAGAACTTCTTATGAAGCTTAAGGGTCTGTATGGAGATAAAAATGTTACGACAACATAAAATAATTGTATAAAAATTTAGATAAAAATTATCTAAAATAATATATCTTTTTAAAGATTTGTGGTACTATTAAAAAAGGTTAAACTATTTAGACAATTATAAAGCTGTAAGTGTTATAAAGGTTGTATCTGTTGACAGAGAATACTTTGTTACTTACAAGATATTTATATGGTGAATGTCATAGACTTTAGATGAAAGGGGAAATTATTTATGGCTAAAGAAATTAAAACAATCGGTGTATTAACAAGCGGTGGAGATGCCCCTGGTATGAATCCTGCAATCAGAGCTGTAGTAAGAACAGCTATTAACAAGGGACTTAAAGTAAAAGGAATTCAGAAGGGCTACAACGGTCTTATTAATGATGAGATTATCGATATGGATAAGAAGAGTGTTTCTGATATTATACAGAGAGGTGGTACAATTCTTTATACTGCTAGATGTCTTGAGTTTATGACAGAAGAAGGACAGAAGAAGGCTGCTGAGGTATGTAAAAAGCACGGGATTGATGGTATTGTTGTCATAGGTGGTGACGGGTCTTTCCGTGGAGCACAGAAGCTTGCTGAGACTGGAGTTAATACAATAGGTCTTCCAGGAACAATTGACCTTGATATTGCCTGTACAGACTATACAATTGGTTTTGATACAGCGGTTAACACTGCTATGGAGGCTATTGATAAGATAAGAGATACATCAACATCTCACGAAAGATGTAGTATTATTGAAGTAATGGGACGTAATGCAGGCTATATTGCACTTTGGTGTGGTATCGCTAATGGTGCAGAGGATATTCTTCTTCCAGAGAGATATAATGGTGATGAACAGGCAATAATTAATCACATTATTGACGGAAGAAAGAAAGGCAAGAAGCATCACCTTATTATCAATGCTGAAGGAATCGGACATTCAACAGGAATGGCAAGAAGAATAGAAGCTGCTACAGGAATAGAGACAAGAGCTACTATTCTTGGTTATATGCAGAGAGGCGGCTCACCTACATGTAAGGACAGAATGTATGCTTCTATTATGGGTTCTTATGCAGTTGATCTTTTAGTTGCAGGAAAGAGCAACAGACTTGTAGCTTATAAGGACGGAAGGTTCGTTGATTATGATATTGATGAGGCACTTGCCATGACTAAGGATATTAGTGATTATGAGTTTAATATAAGTGCTATGCTTTCTAACTAATTATACAGGAAATGGTGAAAAATGATTACAAGTACAAGTAGTTCGCAGGTTAAGCACGTAGTGAATCTGCAGAAAAAAGCAAAGTTAAGAAAAGAGGAGAAGCAGTTTGTTGTTGAGGGCGTGAAAATGGTGTCAGAAGCACCGGCAGACAGACTTGTAAAGGTATATGTATCAGAGACTTTTAAGGCTGATAATGAGGAATTCCTTGAAAGAATGAATTATGACAGCATAGGAAAAGACGTGCTGGAGATTGTGACAGACAACGTGTTTATGCGTATGGCAGATACACAGACACCACAGGGAATTATGGCAGTTGTCAGAATGTCAGATACAGATTTGGAAGGTATACTTTCAGACAAGCGCAACCCATTACTTCTTATTATTGAAAATCTTCAGGACCCCGGTAATCTTGGAACTATTGTAAGAATGGCTGAGGGTGCAGGTGTTACAGGAATTATTATGAGCAGTAACACAGTTGATATATACAATCCTAAGACAATCCGCTCGACTATGGGTTCACTTTACCGTGTGCCGGTTATATATGTAGATGATATATGCGAGGCGGCTGATGTATGTAAGTCTAAGGGCGTGACAGTATATGCGGCACACCTTAATGGTACAGATAATTATAATAAGAAAGATTATACAAACCCTACTGCATTTATGATTGGCAATGAGGGCAATGGACTTACAGATAAGTTAGCAGATAAGGCTGATGAATATGTAAGAATTCCAATGCAGGGTGAGGTTGAGTCACTTAATGCTGCTATTGCGTGTACAATTCTTACATACGAAGCAGTAAGGCAGAGGTTGTAATAACAGGCAGAAATGTGTCGAAGCTCTCTTTTTAAGGGTGTATTTTCATAAATATTTAATAAATGTTAAATCAGTAATATAAGCGCAAAGCCACGGAAACACTGTGTTCCGTGGCTTTTTGTAACAAATTTGACAAATTTGATTAACTTTGCTATTATACTTTCGTAACAAAATGTAACAATTCTGTAACATTTTGTAGGCGCATTTAACAACTTGTGCCGGAAAGGGAAAAACTTTATGAAACTTAGAAGTAGCAAAGCTGCTTGTTGTTTGGGAGCTACGCTGGTAGTGATGATGATGCCGGTTCTTCCAAAGGTAACAGACGCCAAACCTACCTATGAGCAACACGAAAGTACAATTACTGATACCGAGGTCAGAGTTGCATCATACGCAGCCAATGTTGAGGAAGTAATCTTAACAGGTTATGAAGAACAGCAGGGGCAGATGCAAAATAAAGCGCTTGCAATTACAGAACCTTATCTTGATGTATATTCAGCCGATGATGAGAATTCATCAGTTAATGGAAGACTTTATAAGAACACAGTGGTAGATGTGTTGGAAGTTAATGGCAGTATGACTAAGATAAGCTCAGGTAATTGCGAAGGATATACTAAGACAGCCGCTTTATTATTCAATCAGGAGGCAGAGGTTATAGCCCAGACTCTTGATGATGAAGATATCCTTACAGGATATACAATTGAAGAGGCAGAAGCAAAAGAGGCAGAGGAAGAAGCTGCCAGAATTGCCGAAGAAGAAAGAATTGCAGCAGAACAGGAAGCTGCAAGGATAGCTGAAGAAGAAAGAATACAGGCAGTTATATCAAGAACAATATCTGGAACGGATATATCATATAACTCAACAATGAGCGTAAGTAATGAAGAAATATATCTTCTTGCCTGCATTATTGACTGGGAAGCAGCTTATGAGCCATATGAGGGGAAGCTTGCAGTTGCTAATGTTGTATTAAACAGAGTTAGAAGCTCTAACTATCCTAATTCAATAACAGGGGTTATATATCAGAAGTCACAGTTCTCAGGAGCATCAGATGGAGCAGGCGGCCCATCAGCTAAGTTCCAGAACAGACTTAACAGTGGTATCCGTACACAGGAATGTATGGATGCAGCACTTGAGGCATTGTCAGGAAAGAACAATATCGGCGGATATACATCATTCAGAATGGTTTCAATAACCAATCTTTCAGCAATGTCAGACTATGTAATAATCGGTGGACACGTATTCCACTAAATAAGAATACCAGCCAGTGAACAGATAAAAGTCACTGTGCTGGTATTTTTTATGATTAGAAAATAGATGAATGTTACCACGCTGGTATTTTTATAATTAATAAACAGTGATGTAAGCAGGTAAGTGTTATTTGAATATGTAAGAAGTTGCATTTATGAGCTGTTTGCGATAAAATGTTATCTAAATTTATAAATCGGGTATTATTAGCAGGATAATATGCTATAGCCTTAGAGCAGAGATTGTTTACATATGATTTATGCTAAAGAATGGAGGAACATTATGAATCTTAAAGGAAGAGATTTTTTAACATTAAAAGACTATACACCAGAGGAAATAGAATATCTTATAGAATTGGCTGCAAAGCTTAAGAAGATGAAGAAGGACGGAGTTGTTGAACAGCCATTACTTGGAAAGAATGTTGCTCTTATATTTGAAAAGACAAGTACAAGAACACGTTGTTCATTTGAAGTTGCAGCACACGACCTTGGTATGGGCGTAACTTACTTAGACCCTAAGGGTTCACAGATAGGAAAGAAAGAGAGCATAGCAGATACAGCAAGAGTTCTTTGTACAATGTTTGAGGGTATTGAATACAGAGGCTTTGGACAGGAGATAGTAGAAGACCTTGCAAAGTATTCATCAGTTCCAGTATGGAATGGACTTACTAACGAGTACCACCCAACACAGATGCTTGCTGATATGCTTACAATAAAAGAAAAGCTTGGAAGATTAAAAGGTGTTAAGTTCGTATATATGGGAGATGCAAGATATAATATGGGTAATTCACTTATGATAGTATGTGCTAAGCTTGGATTACATTTTACAGCTTGTACAGCTAAGGAATATTTCCCTAATGAAGATCTTGTAAACCAGTGCAGGGAATGGGCTAAAGAAAGTGGCGGTTCTGTAACATTAACAGAAGATGTTACAGAAGGCACTAAGGGTGCAGAAGTTCTTTACACAGATGTATGGGTATCAATGGGTGAGCCTGATGAGGTATGGACAGAGAGAATTAACGCACTTCTTCCATATCAGGTTAATAAGAAGGTAATGGACAATGCTGATAAGAACGCTATATTTATGCATTGCCTTCCAGCTTTCCATGACTTAAAGACAACAATAGGCAAGGAAATTCACGATAAGTTCGGACTTGATGAAATGGAAGTTACAGATGAGGTATTCGAGTCAGAGCAGTCAGTTGTATTTGATGAGGCGGAGAACCGTATGCACACAATCAAGGCTGTAATGGCAGCTACACTTGGAGCATATTAAACCTATAAGTAACGTAACTATTAATTGCATAGAAATGAGGATTGGTATGTATTATACAACAAGTGGTTCTTATAAAAAGACCAAAATGATTATAGATTACACTAATATAGTTCTTACAATTGCAGCAACAGTTATATTTATTATAATAATGTTCCTAAGAAGCAGAAGCGGAGTGCTTTTTCCAATAGAGTTTCTTCTTGGAACAGTTGTTAATACACTTACGGCTGTGAAGCATTTTATAAATGGCAATAAGGTATCTGGTGTTATAGTGGCAGTAGTTGCAGTTCTTCTTGGAATAATGACTGTATTTACTGCACTTGTGGTATTGTAATAATTATAGGACGGTACGAATATGAAATCAGAGATATTACATTTGTTAAGAAATGCAGATGGATACATATCAGGACAGCAGTTGTGTGAGGCATTTGGCGTATCAAGGACTGCTGTATGGAAAGCTATTAACCAGTTAAAAGAGGAAGGCTATGTTATAGATTCTGTGCAGAACAAAGGCTACAGAATTACAGAATATCCTGATATAATAACAGATACAGAGATAAGAAGCCTTCTTATAAAAGACAGTGCAATATTAAAATCCCAAGCTGATACAGAGCAGGGCAGGGAAGCTGATAGCAAGGATAAAAATGAAAGCACAGATAAAGTGTCTGATAACAAGCTTAAAGATAATAACCCTGATGATAATAAGCTTGAGGGAATATTCCAGCATATCAGATATTTTGAGAAGACAGATTCAACTAATAACCAGGCAAAGCTTGCGGCAGAAAGCAATGCTCCTGACGGAACATTATTTGTTGCGGAATGTCAGACAGGCGGCAGGGGACGAAGAGGAAGAAGCTGGGAGTCACCTGCGGGAACAGGAATATGGATGAGCCTTCTGCTTCGTCCGGATATGAGCCCGGAGAGTGCTTCAATGCTTACACTTGTTCTTGCGATAGCAATGGTAGAGGCTATAAGGGAAGAAGTTAAGGATATAGACTGCCATATCAAATGGCCTAATGATATCGTTGTGAATGGTAAGAAGATAACAGGCATACTTACTGAGATGAGTGCAGAGATGGATCTTATACATTATGTTGTAATAGGCATAGGAATTAATGTCAATACAACAGAATTTGATGAGGCAATAAGGGATATGGCTACATCTTTATATCTTGAAACACATAGAAAGATTAAGAGAAGTAATATAATTGCTGCATTTTCAAGAAGCTTTGATAAATATTATCACGAATTCCTTAAGACTAACGATTTGTCACTGCTTGTCGATAAGTATAATGAACTTCTTATTAATAAGGACAGGACAGTCCGTGCTATATATGAGAAAGAGGAGCTTATAGCAACAGCGATTGGAATTAATAAAGAAGGCGAGCTTATTGTAAAAGATGAAGCAGGAAAAGAGATTGCAATAAGAGCTGGCGAAGTTTCAGTGAGAGGATTATATGGATATGTATAGTGATGAAAATGTGGTGCTTTGTGCATCTAATTCTTATGAGAAGAAATATTATTTTAACCCGGATTTTGACAGGCTTCCAGAAGATATAAAGAACGAATTAAAGATAATGTGTGTTCTTTTTACAGAGGAAGTCGGCGGAATACTTGATATGGAATTTGACGAGGAGGGCAACCTGTTATTCAAATCCACAGCAGATGAAGAAGATCTGCTGTATGATGATATAGCGTGCGGACTTCTTGTTAAGAAGAATCAGTATGAAAAAAGAGACCTGCTGGAATCGTTAGAGATGTTCTATAAAGTATTCTTCTTAGGTTTGGATGAGTAAAATATTATAACAACGGAGTTAAGATGAGAATAGGTAATGTTGATATTAAAACAAATGTCGCATTAGGACCGATGGCAGGAGTAACAGACCTGCCATTTCGTCTTTTATGCAAGGAACAGGGCTGTGGACTTTTGTATACAGAGATGGTGAGTGCCAAGGCGGTATTGTATAATAATAAAAATACAGAAGAATTATTAAAGACAGATAAGAAAGAAAGTCCGATAGCTGTACAGTTATTTGGTTCAGAACCACAGATAATGGCAGACATCGCCAAAAGGCTTGCAGAAAGAGATTTTGATATAATAGATGTCAATATGGGATGCCCAGTTCCTAAGGTGGTTAATAACGGAGAGGGGTCGGCACTGCTTAAAAATCCCCTGCTTGTAGGAAATATAGTGGAGGCTATGGCAAATGCAGTTGATAAGCCTGTCACCGTAAAGATAAGGACAGGATTTGACGAAACCTGCATTAACGCTGAAGAAATAGCATATATTATACAGGAGTCAGGTGGGGCCGCGGTTGCGGTTCACGGAAGGACAAGAAGCCAGTATTATTCTGGAAAGGCTGACTGGGATGTAATAAGGCGTGTTAAAGAAAAGGTTCATATTCCGGTAATAGGCAATGGCGATATAAGAAGTGGTGAAGATGCAGTAAGAATGTTTAAGGAGACAGGCTGTGATGCCGTTATGATAGGACGCGGGGCACAGGGTAATCCGTGGATATTCAGACAGGTCAAGGACTATCTTGAAACAGGAAATATTACAGCACCTCCGTCAATAGATGAGATAGTTGATATGATTATCAGGCACTGCCAGATGTTATGCGATGTAAAGGGCGAATTTACAGCAGTGCGCGAGATGCGTAAACATTTTGCGTGGTATACAGCAGGAATAAAGCACGCGGCGGCATTAAGAAATGAAGTTAATCATATAACAAAGCAGGACGAGTTCAATGAATTTGTACAGCAGATGCGTGGATTGACATAAAGTATTAGTTGAGATATAATATCTTGAACATTTTATTAAGCAATAGTAATAATACTATATAAATATTATTTATGGAAAGGTGACGAGCTATGGCAGAGAAACAGTTACTTACAAAAAAAGGATATGAAGAAAGAGTAGCTTTACTTGAGCACTTAAAGGTTGATAGAAGAAAGGAAGTTGCCCAGAAGTTAAAGGAAGCAAGAGAACAGGGCGATTTATCAGAAAATGCTGAGTACGATGCAGCTAAAGATGAGCAGAGAGATATTGAAACACAGATTGCAGAACTTGAAGAAATTCTTAAGAACGCAGAAGTTGTTCAGGATAACAATACAGATAAGGACGCTATCAAGATGGAAAGCGTTGTTAAGCTTCACGATGTAGAATATGATGAAGATATTGAATATGTAATCGTAGGTTCTTCAGAAGCAGATAGTCTTAATAACAAGATATCAAATGAATCACCACTTGGAGCAGCTATGCTTGGCAAGAAGGTTGGAGATACAGTTAAGGTTGAAGCACCAGCAGGAGTTATTGAATATAAGATTATCTCAGTACAGAATGACTAATTATATATAAAGGAGATAAGAAAGTGGCAGATAAGAATAATTCACAGCCAGATGTTAATGAACAGATTAAAGTAAGAATGGACAAGCTCGCCGCATTACAGGAAGCAGGTAAAGATCCATTTCAGATAACAAAGTATGATGTTACACATCATACAGATGAAATAAGAGCCATCTATGAAGCACACGAAAAGGAACTTCTTGGCGACAGACCAGCAGTTAATACTGATGGTATGGATGAGCAGCAGGCAAGAGAAGCCGTTAATGCTGATTATAATGAGAGAAGAGCTATCATGGATGCTTCTCCTATTGAGGTAAGCTTTGCGGGAAGAATGATGTTCAAGAGAGTAATGGGAAAGGCATCTTTCTGTAATATTGCAGATCTTAAGGGTAGAATGCAGGCTTATATTTCAAGAGATGCCATAGGTGATGATGCATATGCAGATTTCAAGAAGTCTGACATAGGTGATATATTTGGTATCAAGGGATTTATATTCAGAACTAAGACAGGTGAAATATCAGTTCACGCAGAGGAGATTACACTTCTTTCTAAGAGCTTACAGGTACTTCCAGAGAAGTTCCATGGAATTACAGATACTGATATGAGATACCGTCAGAGATATGTTGATTTAATAATGAATCCTGAGGTTAAGGATACATTTGTAAAGAGATCACAGATCATAAAGGAAATCAGAAGATTCCTTGATGGCAGGGACTTTATGGAGGTTGAAACTCCAACACTTGTTTCTAATGCAGGTGGTGCAGCAGCAAGACCTTTTGAAACTCACTACAACGCACTTGATGAGGACGTTAAGCTTCGTATATCTTTAGAGCTTTACCTTAAGAGACTTATCGTTGGTGGTCTTGAAAGAGTATATGAAATCGGACGTGTATACAGAAATGAAGGTGTTGACACAAGACATAATCCTGAGTTCACACTTATGGAGCTGTATCAGGCATACACAGATTATGAAGGTATGATGGAGCTTACAGAGAGCATGTTCAGACACCTTGCAAAGACTGTATGTGGAACAACTGAAATTACTTACAACGGTACTAAGATAGACCTCGGAAAGCCATTCAGAAGACTTACTATGAATGATGCTATCAAGGAATATGCAGGCGTTGATTTTGATACAATAAAGACAGATGAAGAAGCTAAGGCTCTTGCTAAGGAAAGAGGAATTGAGTTTGAGGAACGTCATACAAAGGGCGATATCATTAACTTATTCTTTGAAGAGTACTGCGAAGAAAAGTTAATCCAGCCTACATTTATTATGGATCATCCGCTTGCAATCTCTCCACTTACTAAGAAGAAGCCATCTGATCCAGAAAAGGTTGAACGTTTTGAGCTTTTCATCAACACATGGGAAATGTGTAATGCTTATTCAGAGCTTAACGACCCAATCGACCAGAGAGAACGTTTTGCACAGCAGGATAAGAATGCAGAGAATGGTGATGAGGAAGCACAGCACACAGATGAAGACTTCCTTAATGCACTTGCAGTAGGTATGCCTCCAACAGGTGGTATCGGATACGGCATCGACAGACTTGTTATGCTCCTTACAGATTCACCAGCTATCAGGGATGTACTTTTGTTCCCGACAATGAAGTCATTAGGTTCAGACAAGAATGCTGCAAAGTCTGAAAAGAGTACTTCTACAGAAGCAGCGGCATCAGAAGGTGATAATAATGGTTTCTTTACAGCTAATGATAAGATTGATTTTTCTAATGTTAAGGTAGAACCATTATTTGAGGAAGAAGTAGACTTCGACACATTCAGTAAGTCAGATTTCAGAGCTGTTAAGGTAAAAGAGTGTGTTGCAGTTCCTAAGTCAAAGAAGTTACTTCAGTTTACTTTAGATGATGGAACAGGCACAGACCGTACAATACTTAGCGGAATCCATGCTTACTATGAGCCAGAAGAACTTGTTGGAAAGACACTTATAGCTATCACAAACCTTCCACCAAGAAAGATGATGGGAATAGAATCTTGTGGTATGTTACTTTCAGCAGTAAACAACCTCAAGGATTCTGAGGATGAAGAGCTTCATCTTCTTATGGTTGATAACCACATCCCGGCAGGTGCAAAGCTCTATTAAGAAGTACCGTTTTACCGAATAGACGGGACGTACTTCATTTGATAAAAAACTAAAAAAACAGCGATTTACATCAAACTTACATCAATTGATGCAAAATTAAGTGCAAGCAAGAAAAAATCGCATAATTAGTGCAATGAGTGGGCAATTCCAATCGGAGTTGCCCATTTTCAAAACAAACAGAAATACAAATCGGAATTTGATGAGGAAAATTATTTATATAATCTACCGTCTATGGTCTGAAAACGACCACCTATCGAGAATCGGTGGAAATCAATTCTCGATTTTCTTATACTGTAACCGTAACAAAGAGGAGGTGAGCAAATGCAAATTGAAATCAAGTTAGATGAGAACTGCAAGGAACCCAAAATCATCGTTGTGACAAACAAAATGACCGACGAAATCAATGAAATCATGAAAAGGCTTTCAGACGAGCAGCCGAAAATGATTTCCGGATTCAAAGATGATATTGTCGAAGTGTTGGAGCCGTTTGATATTTACCGCATTTTTGCTGCATCGGGCAAAGTGTTTGCCGAAACAAATCACGGTGAGTACACGCTCCGTCTGCGGCTTTACGAAATGGAGCAGCGGCTGGACAGCAACTTTTTTGTCCGAATATCAAACTCGGATATTATCAATCTGAGAAAAGTCAAGGGTTTTGATTTAAGCTTTGCAGGAACAATTTGTGTCACGCTTTCAAATGGGACGGTTACTTATGTTTCAAGGCGTTTTGTCGCCAAGATCAAACAATTATTAGGAATATGAGGTGGTAAAAATGAAAAAAAAGATGATTCAGCGTGGGCTTCTCGGATTCCCTCTCGGCATTGCTATCGGTTTTGTAATAACTGTGATTATATCAATGTGCATAGGAGATGGTTCGTTCTATCCTGTCAACCCTGAGCTGATTGATACAATGAAAAATGAATTAAACGCAGTTATTCTTCAAACAATTCTCTGCGGAATTTTGGGTACAGGCTTTGCAATGGCTTCCGTTATTTGGGAAATTGATTCGTGGAGCCTTGCAAAGCAAAGCGGAATTTATTTTTCCATTGCCTGTGTTACGATGTTTCCGATTGCCTATATTACGAATTGGATGAAGCATAATGCCATTGGTATTCTTTCATATGTAGGAATATTCGTTGCAATTTTCGTCATCACTTGGCTCGTTCAATATTTTGTATGGAAACGCAAAGTGAAAAGAATGAATGACGGAGTTCGGAAGAGTAATAACGCAAAATGAGCATAACCTTCACAACGGCAACTTCAGGCTTATCGGATATGAAAATCTTTGTGTTCAACCGCTTTTGCAACACTTTTTTCAAAAACGTGTTTTCGGGCAGATGAAATAGTCCCCCTTGGCTTGCAACTAAACCTAAAAATCGCATAATTTTTAAGGCTTTTGCCCTGTTTTGGGCAGAAGCCTTTTTGCATATTTAATAAGATTTTCTTCTTCGTGTAATATTAAATGTGTCGGCTGTAAAATTAACAAAAATTTAATTGGATTTCCATTGAAACATATAACACCTTACAATATAATAAAAGCAAATATATAGCTTATAAAGGAGGTTCCTTAATGTCGAAAAAAATAACCGCAATATTCTTGGCATTGTGCATGGCAATTTCCGTTTTGCCGATGACCATTCAGGCGGCATCAAAGCCCGATATTAAAGTTGGCGACTATGTTAAAATGGGCGCGTATAACAATGCCTCAATTCTTTGGCGATGTGTAAGCATTGACAATAACGGACCGCTTATGCTTGCAGACAAAATTGTTGACACCCTTGCATATGATGCCAAAACAAATGACAACAGCAATTCAAAATCACACAGCAGAAGCTATAAGCGTGATGATTACGGTTCTAACTATTGGAAAGACAGCAATATGCGTTCTTGGTTAAATTCGACCGCAGCTGAAGGCAAAGTCGATTGGCTTTGCGGCAACCCTCCGAAAGACGGATATGTAAGCGGTGTGGGAGCGTACAACGAAAAAGCGGGTTTTCTCAACGCTTTTTCAAAATCTGAAATTGCGGCAATGAAAACCGTTACCCAGCGTTCTCTCGTTTCTCATCCCGAATACAACAAGGGCATAGTTGATGGAGACGCAAATTCGGATTTGTTATACTACACCGATATTTCGGAAGCGGTGGCAAACTACGACAGTTCATATTTTGAAACTACAACCGAAAAGGTTTTTCTTCTTGATGTAAAGCAGGCTAATGCCGTGTGGAAAAATCTCAAAGGTTATTATGTTGCGTATAATAATGACGGTATGGCTTGGCCTTATTGGCTTCGCACTCCTGTTACCGATTGCAATCACGATATGCGTTATATCAGTTCATCGGGTCAGGTCGGTCGTTATGCTCCGTGGTATTCCGATTTGGGCGTAAGACCTGCATTTTATCTCGATTCCGAATATTTTGTTACAACTTCCGGCAGCGGCTCACAAAGCAGTCCTTATATCGGCTCTGCTCCAAATAAGCAAGAGGATGATTATACAATTTCGGAACCTGCCGAGGACGCAAATCCCGATTGGAATGTCAGCACCGAGCAAAGCATTCAGCTCACCCTCGGCCCGTGGTATTCAAATGACGGAAAATATTCTAATCCTACCATCCCTGTTTATACCATCCAAAAAACACGCAGCGACACGGAAAATATGGTTGTTGTCGTTTGCGGCGAGGGATACACAAAAAGTCAGCAGGGCAAATTCATCAATGATGTCAAACGACTTTGGCAGGACGCTATGAAATATGAACCGTATCGCAGTTATGCCGACAGATTCAATGTTTACGCTCTTTGCACAGCTTCCGAATCGACTTTTGACAATGGTGGAAGCACCTTCTTTGATGTTATAGTCGACAAATATAATTCGCCTGTTATTTCTAATAATCTCCACGGAAGTCAGTGGAAAAATCATATTTTTGAGAGATGTATCGGTCCTGAATTTATCGAGAAAATTCACGATGCTCATATCAAAAAAAAGTGTGATCCAAACACAATTCCGTCCGGTTCGGAATATGAGCCTTATTATTATGTTCACGATTATATTGCTCAGTTCGCTATGGTTGTAAACACAAAATCAGATTTCGGCGGTGCTTATAATAACCGTGAATACGGCTTCCATTATTTCATTTCGCCATCAGACAGTTATCGTGCGTCAAAAACTTTTGCACACGAGTTTGGACACGGTTTGCTCGGTCTCGGTGATGAATACAGTAACGGATATTTGCTTGACGATAAGGAACTTAAATCACTCAATCTTTCCTCGGTTGAAGACCCGGAAAAGATAAAATGGCGACAGCTTTTAGGTTTTAGAAACACATATACTTGCCGCAATGCTTACGGCTCAAAAATGCTTGTTTCAAGTTATGAGTGCATAATGAGAGACACAAACTATCAATTCTGTGAGGTTTGCCGTTTGCAGGGCTTCAAGCGAATGTCTCAGCTTGTTAAGGATGTAGACCTTTATGTTGCAACTCCCGAGGTTAAGGAATATACGGGCGCTTATTCAAAGCCGTCTGATTTTACCGACCTTGAAACAAGTTCATATTATAATTACACATATAATCGCAATGACCGACTTTTGAGCGGCAACAGCAAAAGCAGATTTAATACTAATATGAACGGTAAAAAAATCGAGCTTAGAACTGTTATTCAAAACATTTCAGATAAAAATGCACGACAATTAAAATTCAAAATGTGGATTAAGCACTCCGACGGAAGCGTTGCGACCGATTCATCGGGGAATCCGCTTCAAACAGTACAAACCTTTGACATTCCTGTTTGGAATGATAAGGCAAATTTCTGGCCGCTCGGTGCTTTGGATCACATCAAAAGCGACTTTAATTCAGGCTTAAAGAGTTGCTCGCTTATTTATCAAATTCCGTCTGATGCACAGCTTAAGAGCGGCGATACCGTGGCATTTCAGGTGCTCGATGAAAACGGAAATGTGCTTGCAGACGACAATACGGAAACACAGCGCTACACAACCGTTTCAATTCAGTATAAATTTGAGGACGGCTCTGAAATTCCAAACACTGCCGGCGGAACATTTACCGTGCCATACGGCACAAAGCTTGATTTAACACCGGCAAAAACACTTTATGATTATGAATTTATAAAGGTTGACGGCTTGAATAAGCCTATTGTTTCGGACGGAACGGTTGTTACATATTATTACAAAAATAAAAACGAAGAACACACTCACAATCTGACTTTGGTTGCTGCGAAAGCTGCCACCTGCACTACTGCGGGCAATTCCGCATACTACACCTGCGATGGCTGTGACAAGTGGTTCGCAGATGCAACAGGATCGGTAGAAATTACCGATAAAACCAGTGTGAAGATTCCGGCTCCCGGACATACCGCAGGCACAGAATGGAAGTCTGATGATACTAACCACTGGCATGAATGTTCTCGTTGCCACGACAAAAAGGACGAAGCGGCTCACGATTACGGTTCTGACAATGTTTGCGACACCTGCGGATATTACAAAACTGTACCGCACACTCACAATCTGACTTTGGTTGCTGCGAAAGCTGCCACCTGCACAGAGGGCGGTAAGGAAGCATACTACAAGTGCGAAGGTTGTGGCAAGTTCTATGAAGATGTACTCGGTACAAAGGAAATAACTGACCTTGCATCTTGGGGCAATATTGCTAAGATTGCCCACACCACAAAGCAAACCGTAACAAAGGCAACCCCAACAGCAAACGGCAAGATAGTAAATTACTGTTCGGTATGTAAGAAAACTCTTTCAACAACAGTAATTCCAAAGGCATCAAGCATAAAGCTTAAAGCAACATCATTAACATATAACGGAAAGGTTAGAACACCTAAGGTTATTGTTAAGGACAGAACAGGAAAGACACTTGTTAAGAATACTGACTATACTGTGTCTTATGCAAAAGGCAGAAAGTATGTTGGCAAGTACGCAGTAAAGATTACCTTTAAGGGGAAATACAGCGGAACAAAGACGCTTTATTTCACAATCAAGCCAAAGGCAACAAGTATTTCCTCACTTAAAGCAGGTTCAAAGAAGTTTACAGTAAAGTGGAAGAAGCAGGCTACACAGACAACAGGCTATCAGGTACAGTACAGTGCCTCAAGTAAATTCAGCAAGGCTAAGACCGTAACGGTAGGCAAGAATACAACAGTATCAAAGAAAATTTCAAAGCTTTCGGGCAAGAAAAAGTATTATGTAAGAGTTCGCACCTATAAGACAGTTAAGATTAACGGCAAATCCATAAGGATTTATTCAGGCTGGTCAAAAGCTAAGACTGTTACAACAAAGAAATAAAAACTATACCGTAACCTTTGATTCTGCCGGTGGCTCTGCAGTAACGACTCAGACTATCGAAGAAGGTCAGAAGGCAACCAAACCTGCCGCTCCTACCAAGTCTGACGATACCACCAAGCCTTCGGATGATGTTCAGAATCCGCAGACCGGCGACAACAGTATGAGTGGCTGTGGATCGCTCTGCTGTTCGTCAGCGGCTTCGGAGTTGTGACAACTACTGTTTATACTAAAAAAGAAAATCTGTGAAATAACAGATAGCTAACCATTTAAGGATGGCGGTAGCGGAGCTTCCGCTGCCGCCTTTTCCTTACGAAAAGGATTTCTTCGGAAGTCCCTTTCCGAAAGGCGGCAAAAAAAGCGCTTTGCCGATTTTCGGAAAGAAATCGAACAAGGAGAAATCAAATGGACGAACAAGAAAAAGAAATTGAAGAAATACTCAGAACATTTGACAAAGCACCTTCGCCTTCGTCAGAGAATATCACCCTTGCAGATTATGATTTTACCTATGAAATCAAGGACAATCAGCTATATATCGACTTTGTGAACGAATCGGCACATGACGCAACCTATGAGTTTAGTGTCAAAGGCGATACCCTCATCCTCATCGGCGGCGAAGGAACAATCGGCGGCACTTATGAGCTGACTAAGGTGCATGATAAAAAAGCAGACAAATAAGGACGGTGTTACGCTATTAAAAAGGTATGGAAAATCTTGATTTTATCTGTATGTATAACTGTTTTTTCTTTATCTGCATATCACATTTATGATTATTGGAAAGAAACACAGGACAGTCAAAGACAGAATGATGTGCTGATTGATAAAGCGGTAGAAACCGCACCACAAACACAGCAAACGGAGAATGGACAAACAGAATCTGCGATAAAGCCTGTTTCTGAAACTGCACCAATTACGGTAGACTTTGAGCGTTTGCAGGAAGAAAACAAGGACATTATTGCTTGGCTCTATTGCCCGGATACCGAAATCAACTATCCGGTAGTACAGAGCAAGGATAACGAGTATTATCTTCGCCGACTGCTTGACGGTACTTGGAATATAGCGGGAACGCTTTTTATGGATTACCGAAACGCCGCCGATTGTTCTGATCTGCATACCATTATCTACGGTCATAATATGAAAAACAACACGATGTTCGGCTCTCTGCCTAAATACAGTAAGCAGGAATATTACGAAGAACATTCTGTTTTGTATCTGCTCACACCAAAGCAGAATTATAAAGTGAAGCTGATCGCCGGATATGTTACACCGTCAGATTCAAAGGTGTATGAATTTGAGAAAACGAAAGAGGAACGCAGCGGACTGCTGAAAACAGCGCTGGATAATTCCTTGTTTACCTCCGGGACAACTGTATCCGATGAGGACAGACTGCTTACACTGTCTACCTGTTCCTATGAATATGACAATGCTCGTTTTGTACTGATGGGTATTTTAAAAGAAATCGGGTGAAATTTACTGTAATTTGCGGTGAGTCTGTTCGAGAAAGGATAAATGTATGGAAGCAAAACCAAGAATACTATATCTACTGAAAATCTTGTTGGAGCGTACTGATGAAGAACACCCGCTTTCTACAACGCAGCTCATCGGGATTTTGAATGAGGAATATGGGATTTCTGCTCACAGGACAACCATAACGAAGGATATAGCAGCTCTTGTGGAATATGGACTGGATATTGTAACCATTCATTCGACGCAAAGCAAGTATTTTGTAGCCAGCCGAAAGTTTGAACTGCCGGAGCTGAAACTGCTGATAGATGCAGTAGAGTCATCGAAGTTCATTACAAAGAAGAAAAGCGAAACGCTGATTGAGAAGATACATACGATGACCAGTCCGGGGCAGGTGGCAAAGTTGAAGCGTAATAATTATGTGGTCAATCGAATTAAGCCAGATAATGAGCAGATATATTACATCATCGACGCTATAAATGAAGCCATTAACGCAGGTAAACAGATTTCTTTTCAGTATTATGATTATACCGGATTAAAGAAAAAGGTTCTGAAGAATAAGGGCGAGATTTATAAGCTGAACCCGTATAAACTTCTCTGGTGTGGGGACTATTATTATGTTCTCGGATATTCTGAGAAGAAAAGCAAGGTTATCAATTTCAGGGTAGACCGTATTGCTTCCAAGCCGGAGATACTGGATAAGGATATTATTCCTATGCCTGATGATTTTGATATTGAGAATTACACAAAAGAAGTATTCTTTATGTTCTCAGGCGAGAAAGTCCTTGTGGATTTACGATGTGATAACAGTCTGATGAAAACAATGGTTGACCGTTTCGGAGAAGATGTGACAACCCTTGCGTATGATATGACTTCTTTCAGGGTACAGACCGAAGTATCAGCCAGTCCAACCTTTTTTGGTTGGGTATTTGGTTTTAATGGCAAGGTACAGTGCGGAAATACAACAGAACTTTGCCGGAGGAGTTGCACCGCCGGACAAGGTGGAGTCGGAGGTGGACACAACTTGAGTATTTATATGTCAAGAGCCGAGTTGGAAGAAATCAGCGAAGGCTTGATAACAGCTTATGCTAATAAGTTTAGCAATCGAGTGATTCAATCCATCGACATAGAACATTTCATTACAGAATTTCTTATGTTACGAATTGAATACGCTTCTTTCGCAGAAGATGATGCAGGCAGGATTGGTTTTCTGGCAGATGGAGCAACACCACTGCTGATACATCAGGACGGAAAAATTATTCCCTTTGTTTTCCCGAAAGATACCATCGTACTTGATAAATTTCTTCTTGCTGAAAAGGAGCAGGGACGTCGCAGATTTACAATGGCACACGAAGCGTCACATCATATCTTGAGTAAGATGTATGCAATGCCGAGTGAAGGACGCTTTCATGCAGAGTATGACAGTGAGCGTAGTTATTCCAAAGAGGAACTGGCTCAGATGTTTGCGTCTGTTGAGTGGCAGGCAGATACAATGGGAGCTTCGCTTCTTATGCCGAGAAGAATTATTGAAAATGCCTTGGCGAAATATAATCAGTCAAATCCGATAAGAGTTTATGGCGATAATACCATTACTTCAAAGGATAAAGCAGTTATCCGCAGAATGGCAGCTTATATCGGAGTATCTTATACAGCCTTGGTTATCAGATTGAGAGATATGGGACTATTTGAGTATCACAATATCCTTGAGTACATTTCCAATGAGTTAAATCTGGGAGGTGTTTCTCAATGAGGTTACAGACTCAGGTAGCACCTGAAATACAAAAGAGATTGCTTCTGTCAAGAGTAGAAGCAGAAAGTCTGAAAGAGCGTGATATTCTCTGCCCGACTTGTGGGTTCAGGATACAAAGAGTTTTTTCAGACGCAACCGGACATTTGAGTGTGAAGTGTCAGAAATGCAAGAATGTCCATATCTTAAATCTCGCTTACTTCCGCAGAATCCGCAGGAACGGATATGGCAGGAATTGCAGGCGATGAAGATTACAAGTAAATATCGAAACGATTTCTAATCGAGTAAGCGGAGATAAGCAATTTATTTGCTAAACTACCAAGCACCGTACGAAGCCGGATAAGTGAAGAATAGAAGTATTCTTTGCTGTCTAGATTCGACGGTGCTTTTTTTGTTGCTGTTTTATTCGATTATGCTTCGTGCAGTATTAGGTCTTTTCCCTTACTTGGGAAAGGACTTTTATGTTTTATAACGCATGGCAGTGCCAGATAGCTGAGTACCCGTAATCTCCGAATTTTGAAACTTATCAATTTTTCAAAATTCAAAGGAGATTACGGAAATGACAAACAAACTTACATTAACAGAACAAGAAGAATTACGCCAGTGTGAAATCAGGAAAGCAAGAATAGCACTTTCAATGTTGCAGCCACTTCAAAGGGAACGCCTTATGAAGAATGTGTGCTGCGGTCTGAGTTCCAGAGCGATTGCAAAGCAGGAGGGCGTATATTACAGCTCCGTAGATAAGTCTATTGCAGCGGCAAAGAAAAACTTTATCAAATTTTATGAAAATCTCTGATTTTGGGTGTGCATTTCAGCACCCTTTGTCCAAATGAGTGAAGGGGTTATTTCATTCCGGATACGAATGACACTTTAAAAATTTGATTCTTGTGAGGTTATGTATATGAAAGAAAAAATGATTTGTCGTGGGGATTTATTCTACTATGACTTTGGAGATAACAGTGGTTCAGTACAAAGCGGAGAGCGTCCGGTGCTTGTCGTTCAGGCAGACGATTATAACCAGAATGCTCCAACGATTATTGTTGCAGCGGTTACAAGTGTAATCAAGAAAAGATATTTGCCATCGCACATTATTCTTGGCGAGGAGTTTGGACTGAAAAAACCGTCAATGGTTCTTCTGGAGCAGATACGGACAGTCAATAAAGAGGATTTGCGTGAATACATAGGTACGGTAGATGACGATAAACTTTTCAGGCAGATAAACGCAACTTTGAAAAAGACTTTTGGACTTTGGGTTTACAAGCCGGACTATATTGTAAGGCGACTTGACCCATTTGCAAAGCGAAAAGACAGATGTGATAAGTGTGATGGAGATGGTTGGGATTATGTTGTTACCGACAGATATTCATCAAAGAAAGAAAAGAGGGGAAGCAATGACAGAAAATAAAATCATTATTCCTATCTGGAAGAAGTCCAATCTTACAGTAGAAGAAGCCGCAGCTTATTGTGGTATTGGCTCAAGAAAATTAAGAGAAATGTCCGACTCGGAGTTTTGCCCTTTTGTTCTTTGGAATGGAAGTAAGCGACTGATTAAAAGAAGAAAACTGGACGAATATCTTGATAATGCGTATTCGATATAGCTGATTTGTAAAATGTGCGATGGGTCGGTTCGCATAATAGGCTCATCGCCATTTTTTAATTATCATAAGGGTAGAAAAAAACAAGGAGGTGCTTCCGTAATGGCAGATACAGAAAAGATTATCCGAAAAAAATATGATGTGCCGATATGGCATAAGTCTAATTTGACGATTGATGAAGCAGTTGAATATTCTGGCATAGGCAGAGAAAGACTGAGAAAACTAACAAGCCAAGAAGAATGCCCATTTGTTCTTCATATAGGAAATCGTCGAATGATTAAGAGGAGGATTTTTGATGAATACATTGAAAAACTTACTTTTCTTGAATGATGATGAACGCTTACTTGCCGAAGTAAGAACATATCAGGAAAAACTCATAAGCAATGCTGAAGAACCGATATGGGAAAGAAAGTGGCTGACAATCGAAGAAGCCGCAGTATATTCCGGTATAGGAAGAACGAAGTTGCGTGAGTTGTCTAATCAAGCAGGTTGTCCCTTTGCAATATGGATAGGCAATAAAATCCATATTGTGAGGGAACGACTGGACAAATATATAGATAAGCAGTTTAGAATTTAGGAGGACACAATGGCGACAAAAAGAAAAGATAAATCAAGAGTTGTTCTGAAAACCGGAGAGGTTCAGAGAAAAGACGGTACTTATCAATTTAGCTGGCAGGACAGCCAAATGAAAAGAAGATTTGTTTACGCAAGAACTTTAGATGACCTGAGAGAAAAAGAGAAGCGTATTCAGAAAGATAAATGTGATGGTATTAAGACCGAAGCACGATATACAACCATTGATGAATTATTTGACCTTTGGGCAAATATGAAAAGGGGGCTGAAGAATAATACCTTTGAAAATTACAAATATATGTACAATACCTTTGTGCGACCAGTGATTGGAAGTAAAAGAATATCAACGCTGAAGAAATCAGATATTAAGAAATACTACAATTATCTTGTTGATGAAAGAAATTTGAAGCCTTCAACGATTGATAATATACATACGGTTCTTCATCAGGTTTTACAGATTGCTGTCGATGATGACTTCATCAGAAATAACCCGTCATATAATGTGTTGAGAGAATTGAAAAAAGCACATTGTTTTCAGTCGGAAAAGCGTAGAGCGTTGACGAAACTTGAGCAGGAGCTATTTCTGAATTTCATGAAAACCCACCCTGTATATGAATATGCTCTTGCATATACTACTATCGCCCTACATCATTTACATCATATTTTACATCATTTGCCCGCAAAGTGACTCAAAGTAGAGCAAAAATATGAAGTATGGGGGATAATTGGAATATGGAGAATTTCATAGTATTAACACCAGCTTGGTCGAGTATGAAAGAACCACAAAAAGGGTCCCAACGATGAAGTCGCAGAAAGAGTAAAGTGCCGAAAATAAGGCGTTTCAACAGTATTGATACTACGTGGTGCTACATTTAGTGCTACAATATGATTAAAAACTAAGAACCCTTTTTCAGAATGAGAAATTATTTTGAAAAGGGGTTTTTGAGCTGTGTAAAAAAAGTATGAAATAAATAGTTGTTTTTTTCTAGAAAATAGCATAAGATAATAACAATAGGACTCCCTGCACCTCTCACATATGTGATGTGTCCCATGGGGAGACATTTTTATTTTAGGAGAGAATTGTATCGAAAAAAAGAAAAAGAGAAAAACAAGAGCGGAAAAGTGAAAGCCAGCCAACATGTTTTATAATGCATTGGATTCTTTCGCAGAAAGGGGAAATAGGCATAAAAAAATTTATTTATTATTATTTCTTTGTGCATGCATTACGTCGTGTGGCAGAGTAAATGAAAATGATATGAAACAAATTTCCAATAGTACACAAGGAACTCAGACAAATAAAGATAGGATATTTAGCATTGAAGATAGGGTATACACGTCCCAAAAACAAAAGAGTAAATGGTGGAATATTCATTATCCAAAGTTAGAGGGCGAAAAAACAGAGTCTTGTAATAAAATCATTCTATCGCATATTAAAAAACTGATGGGAGAAATTGATTTGAAACAAGAAGTTGCTATCACATTAAATTATGATGTCAAAACACGAACGGATAAAAGAACAGATTTTTGAGCAAGAAGATCAGTTTTACTTAGAAGATGGAGATATAAATGTTCGGTTAGCAATTCCGGCTGGGTCATATTATTACCAGTATGTTAAGGTGGAAAATTCTATTTCAAAATAGTAATGCTAATAAAGGTGAAAAAAGTAAGTGAGAGTGTGGTTGTTATAGAAAATGAAATTGCTGCAAACACCGAAAAAGATTGTTACGAATAAAAATATGTGGTATACATATCTTATATGTTGACTAGAACAATAGATATTTATCAATTGTCCCATTGATAGAAAAGGAGCATTCATGGAAACGGTAAAAGATATTAAAGACTTTAAGCGTTTTATAGAATTGAATAGGGATAAACTATATGCAAGAGCTGAGAATGCGAATGACATAGCCATAGATGATGAATGGATGCAAAAGAAATAATAGTGAACAATGAAAATGGTGGCTTCTATGTTATTATATAGTAGGGATCTTTAAAAAAAATTGGTTGCCGATTATTATTTCATTCCTATTTGGGGTTTTAAGTAATATGCTAAACTGTGAGTCATATTGCAAGGGAAACATTCAAAATGTTGCTGTATGGGCGTTTTCTCTTTCAGTATTTGATTTGGCTGGAAATATTCTCATCAGCGCAATGAAAGGTGAGACGGAACAATATCAACTATTGATGAATGATGTAAAAAGAAAGAATTGTTTATGTGAAGAACTCGATAAAACTAAGGCTATTAAACCTTAGAGGAGTATGGAAAGTCATATTTTGCATTTGTAAAGAAGTTCCATCAATGGATGCAACTTCTTTTTTAGTTTGCGCGCCATGGGCGCGCTCTAACGGGTGAAAGTCTCGAACACGCCCAGATAGTGGGAAGTGTATAGCTGAACAGCAAGGGTGTCCATCGTGAGATGGAATCTGAAGGAAGCTGTAAGCAAATCTCTGGTCCGACGGACAGAAATCACATATAAGGCTAGGCTATGAGAGATAAGTTGGCTAAAAGCAACGAAGTCTAATAACTATCACTTTTGTAGTAGCAGAGTAAATGTGGCGGATATATGGAGAGAAAGAGCGTGCACCTTAAGCGTGGAGGTCTCACAGAGGTTCCATTAGCCTAGTAACAACGAACTGTGAGAAGTCAGCCGAGCCCATAGTAGTGAAGAAGTTTCTGTAATGGAAATGGAGCAAAGGGGCGAACAATCAATAAGTTTGAGTATGTCTCGTATTGCAGAAATGGCAACATCTGCCGTAACCAATCGGGTAAAAGGTGGTCAAATCAAGCGAGACGGAAAGGAAAGAACGCATGAACACAAGTAGTCTAATGGAGCAGATACTTTCTAGCGATAACCTCAACAGAGCATATCTGCAAGTCGTACGAAATAAAGGTGCAGAGGGTGTGGACGGAATGAAATACACAGAACTTAAAGAACACCTTGTAAAGAACGGCGAAATCATCAAGGAACAGTTGAGGACAAGAAAGTATAAACCTCAGCCAGTACGAAGAGTGGAGATACCAAAGCCTGATGGCGGTGTCAGAAACCTAGGAGTACCAACAGTAACAGACAGATTTGTACAACAGGCCATTGCACAGGTACTTACACCAATCTACGAGGAACAATTCCATGCCCACAGTTATGGATTTAGACCAAATAGATGTGCACAGCAAGCAATCCTAACAGCGTTAGACATGATGAATGATGGTAATGATTGGATTGTAGACATTGACTTGGAAAAGTTCTTTGACACAGTGAATCATGACAAACTTATGACCATTATCGGTAGAACTATCAAAGATGGAGACGTCATCTCTATCGTTAGAAAATATCTTGTCAGTGGAATCATGATTGACGATGAGTATGAGGATTCTATAGTGGGAACACCACAAGGTGGAAACCTTTCGCCTCTTCTGGCGAATATTATGCTGAATGAACTAGATATGGAAATGGAGACCAGAGGGCTAAACTTTGTACGTTACGCAGACGACTGTATCATTATGGTCAGAAGTGAAATGTCTGCCAATCGAGTTATGAGGAATATCTCACGATTTATTGAAGAGAAACTAGGACTTAAGGTTAACATGACTAAAAGCAAAGTAGACAGACCAGATGGACTTAAATATCTTGGTTTTGGATTCTTTTTCGACACGCAAGCACAACAATACAAGGCAAGACCACATGCAAAATCAATAGCTAAGCTCAAAACGAAAATGAAATGGCTCACGAGAAGAAACTGGAGTGTCAGCAATCGCTATAAGATTGAAAAGCTTAACCAGCTAACCCGTGGATGGATCAATTATTTCGGAATCGGTTATATGAAGTGGTTATGCAAAGATATGGATGCGCTAATTCGTAGAAGATTGCGTATGTGTATCTGGGTGCATTGGAAAACCCCACAAAATCGTGCGAAAAACCTAATAAAGTTAGGAATGTATAGTAAGAAGGCTTATGCAATAGCATACAGTGGTGCACGGGTAGCTCGTTTAAGTGAAGGTGCGCTAAACTATGTAATTACCAATAAGAGACTAGCCTCATTTGGCTTGGTCTCAATGTATGACTACTATACCGAGAGGTTTGTTAAATGTTAAGTTGATTGAACCGCCGTGTACCGAACGGTACGCACGGTGGTGTGAGAGGTCGGGAAATTTATTTAATTGTAATCGTCTTAGTCGCTTTTAACTTACCAACTTTAACTGTTACCTTTACTTTACCCTTCTTACGTGCTTTCAATACAACCTTTGTTGCTGATTTCTTTTTCAGTTTTGCCAGTTTCTTCTTATTAACACTCCATTTTGCTTTTCCTTTCACATTCTTTTTCTTTACTTTCAATGTGATCGTCTTGCCCTTTTTCACCGATTTCTTACCCGTGATTGAAATAGATACCTTTTTCTTTGAAGTGTTTGACGATTTTGGTGTCGCAGTATTCTGTGAAGAACCGGAATTATTCTTTGGCGTATCGTCCTTTTTCACATCATCTTCTTTTACTTTGATGACAACCGAGTAGTCCCTTACTGTCTTATGATCTTCTGCATATACTTTTACTTTCAGTGAAAGCGGAGCAGCCGTAAGCTCATATGTCTGCTGTTTTGTATCATCTACAAGTTTATCATTAACATACAGCAGACCAAACTGATCGGCAATACCATATTTCAAAGCTACCGAAGTTGTTCCCTTCGGCACAACGATCGTAAATGTGTCATTGGCACTGCTTACTTCACCAGCCGAGCTTGTCAAAGTATTCAGGACAGCCTGATCACTAAAACTCTGTGTCATATATAAACCGCCTACCAGACGTGCGCTGTCTTCTGCGTCAGAACCACTTTCAAATCGTACCGACACTACGGTATATTCTTTTGTATCTCCTTCCGGCACGATCTTCTTCACATTTTTCTTCAATACATCATCCGGAATATTAATATATTCGGTATAGAAGGCTTCCGTTCCGTCATATGCCAGTTTTTTGCTGGCGATCTGCTTATCACCGACCATGACCTTAATTGTTTTTCCATTGTCTTCTTTCGCAAACTGGCATAACAAAGCGTTACCTTTATCCGGATTTACAATAAAGTTATAAGTGAAATATCCACCTGCTTTTGCATACCGTGTACTTCCGCCATCCGTAATCGTGCCGGCAACTGAGTCTTTTTCCTGTAACTGATGAATGACATCTGTTTCGTACTGTCCATATCCCGGCTGCGTAGAATCAAGAATACTGGCATCAAGACGTCCGTTTTCTTTTGCTGTAAGGATCTGTTTTTCGTCACTCTCTGTATACTTTGTATCAAAATACCAGTAGATTCCATAACGCTCATCATTTAATTTGTTAAATGGAACGAACTGCAATCCACCATTAAATGTTGTGTCCGCATTGGTTCCCTTCAATTTAAATGCTAAGGTACCACTCGTTGTATCTTTCACAAGATAATTGTCAATATGATCGATAAATTCAATCGTCGACATATCCTCCTGAATGGTTAATGTTTCATTTCCCAATGGTGTTGCCGCTTTTGACTCACCATACTTGATCGTAATCTTCTGATTCTGATCACCAACTACTTTATATAATGGGGCTGTCAGATTAGCACCTGCCCAGGTAGTTGAAGTCATCTTTTCTTTTCCTAATCTGGCTGCAAGAACAGTCGGACCATAACGGAACGCAAATACCGTATTGTTATCCGGAAGCCCGAAAGCATCTACTGACATCGGATATTCCATTGTAACAACATCCCCATCTTTCCACTCACGCTTAAGAAGAATGTAACCACCTGAGCTGAATGCCGCTTTCTCTTCCTGACCATTTACCGTAACAACAGCTTTGCCATGCATCCAGTCCGGAACGCGCAATGCCAATGCTGCGGAAGGAATTGTTTTGCCATCTTTTGCATTAACTGTAAATGTCGCTTTGTCTGATTTCGTTACATCTGACTTCTGAGTCACAACAAGATTTTTCTCTTCCCATGTTACTTTAGAAGAAACATACTGATTTACGATCAAGGTATCATTAGTATGAAAATAAATACTATCCCCCAATTTCGTAAAGTTCTCCATGCCACTTCCGGTACAGCACCAGAACATGTTTTTGGCCGGATCTTCATTGCCAAATGTCTTAAAGTAACCGGTAGCCATCGGAATGAAATAAGCAGCGGCTCCACTCTCGGATTTTACAGCACCCATGATAGAGTTGCGAAGAGTTGTCTCATAATAATCCGCATATTTCTTATCACCTGTTACTTTATATAACTCTTTTGCCATTTTCAGCATATTATGTGCACAACAGCTTTCGCAGTTCGTCTGTGTTCTTGTTCCGTCCTGATTATTGTCTTTGCGGAAATGTTCCATAACACTGACGCCACCTGTTATATAGGCATGTCTTGTAACCGCTATGTCAAAGAACTTCTCTACATTTGTCAGATAAGCTTCATCATCCTTTGTTAATTCACCTGTCTGTTCCAAAACAACATATCGTTTTAAAGCACCAAGGAACTTAGGAATCGTTGTATTGGCATGTTTACCATTTAAGCAGTTTTTACCACCTTTGGCTACAGTCTTATAAAGATTAGGTTCATCAAACTTGTGCGCAGCTTCCAGATGCTTACTGTCTCTAGTGCATAAATACAACTCATACAGGCAATCATTCATTCCGCCATACTCTGTACCAAGAACCCTACCTTGTGTACCAGCATCCCATTTGCTAACACGATTATAAATCCAGTCGCCTAACTTCTTTGCAACTTCAAGTGCCTGCTTGTTACCTGTGTATTTGTAAGTATCAACAAGTCCTGTAAGCATCTTATGCATGTTATACCACGGTACCCATGTTTTTCCGGTTGTTTTACCTTCCAGAATATCAAATTGTTTTTCCACATATCCTTCCGTCTCTATCTTGGCACCAAAGATAAATCCTGTTCCTAATTTATTCTGGCACTCTGCCAGTCCTTTAATCAGTTGTTTGGATTTTTCTTTCAGATCAGCATTTCCGGTCGCTTTCACAGCCTGCGCTATCGCCGTAAGATAATGTCCGACACTATGACCGCCAAGCCAGCCATCTTCCCAGCCACCGTAAGGAGCAATTTTTTTCGTGTCAAGTCCTGCTGTCTCACGGAATCTTGATAACAGACGATCATTATCAAATTTCTTCAAAAACTCAATATCCGAATTTTGTGCTGTAAGATAATAATCATCCAGAAGTTCCACCTGATCTAGCGCAAATTCTTTGGTTGGTCCCATCTCAGACTCTGCCAGAACAACAAACGCAAACTTTCTCGCCTTTGCATAATCTCCCATCTTCACTGTTCCCTTCAATGTAACTTCTTCATCCGCTGCTCCTTTTTTCGGTCTTGTAACCTTTCCTTCATTAGAAAGAACTGACGGATTAGAGGATTTCCAAGAAATCGTAGTTCCTGAAGCTCCTATCGTTGGTAATGTAAGATCCGATGTAATATGCTTCTCCGTAAAAAGAAGGGATGCTGCATCAGACGTTACCGCCTTCTGTGTACTAACCGTGTCACTGCTTTCTGTTTCTGCTGCCTGTGCAGTCATCCCTCCACCGGATGCCGCTGTTCCTACCATCATGGCGCCTGCCAACATGATAGCCAGACCGCTCTTTGCCCATTTTTGATATCTTCTGACATTCATACGTTCAAACCTCCATACATTTTTTTAAAAACTTAGTAATCTTACTATTGCATATAGTAAGTGATAAGTAAATAAAAAAAGTGATACATTTGGTTTGAAAAAGTAAGATTATTATACTATACTATTTTTATACATTACCTGCTTACAGTTGCATTAAACGCTTCCATAAGCTAAAAGGAGGATGTTTGAAAATGGAAAATATTATAATTTCTACTGCTGCCCAGGTATCTTATAAATATAATGGTCTGTTTGAATCCAGCTCACCCGACTGGATCCATATGTCTCGGACACTGAAAGAATACCAGCTCATTATCGTAACAGAAGGTACTTTACACATAGCAGATTCAGAAAAAGACTATACGGTAAACCAAAATGAATATTTAATTATGAAACCAGGACATCAATATGGAACGGCACCCTCCCTTTGTTCTTTCTACTGGCTTCATTTTGAATGTCCGATGTTGCACATTAAGGATGAAGCCATTATTACACTCCCCCGCTGCGGTTCTCTATCCTCTATGAACCGCATCACTGCCGTATTCTCCCAGCTTAATGATGTCAACTTTACCTACCGGGACAAACGGACAAACAACTTCTACGCAATGAATATTTTACTGGAACTATATAATCAGATACAGGAAAGTCTGTTATCACAACATTCCTTTAAGGATTATTTATTACAGAATGTAAAGAATTATATTAAATGGAATCAGGCCTATCACCTTACCGTAGCCGGTCTGGCAAACTACTTTGGCTATCATCCCAAATATCTTTCGTCGCTCTTTCACAAAGAAACCGGCATGACATTAAAGCAGTATCTCATCAATGAGACAATGGAATATGCCAAAGTAGAATTATATAACACAAACCGGAGTATTTTGTCTATCGCACTAAGCCTGGGTTTTTGTGATGGGCATGCCTTTTCTTATGCCTTCAAACATCATACCGGCATGACACCAACACAATACCGGAACAGCCACCATCCGATCTTCCGCAATAGTGACTGACGTAGTCTGCCCGCTAACTACTTGAGATGGTCATATGTGTCCCATGGGGAGATATTTTTATTTTAGGAGAGAATTGTATCGAAAAAAGAAAAAGAGAAAAACAAGAGCGGAAAAGTGAAAGCCAGCCAACATGTTTTATAATGCATTGGATTCTTTCGCAGAAAGGGGAAATAGGCATAAAAAAATTTATTTATTATTATTTCTTTGTGCATGCATTACGTCGTGTGGCAGAGTAAATGAAAATGATATGAAACAAATTTCCAATAGTACACAAGGAACTCAGACAAATAAAGATAGGATATTTAGCATTGAAGATAGGGTATACACGTCCCAAAAACAAAAGAGTAAATGGTGGAATATTCATTATCCAAAGTTAGAGGGCGAAAAAACAGAGTCTTGTAATAAAATCATTCTATCGCATATTAAAAAACTGATGGGAGAAATTGATTTGAAACAAGAAGTTGCTATCACATTAAATTATGATGTCAAAACACGAACGGATAAAAGAACAGATTTTTGAGCAAGAAGATCAGTTTTACTTAGAAGATGGAGATATAAATGTTCGGTTAGCAATTCCGGCTGGGTCATATTATTACCAGTACGTTAAGGTGGAAAAGGCACATTACAAAAATTGACAAAGATAGACACGTATGCTATACTGAACAAAAAATAGGGGAGGACGTTATGTATAAGATTGTTATTTGTGACGATGATAAAAATTTTATTTTCTATATGAAAGAAATGCTTTTGCGATGCGACTTGAGTGAGCGTCAAGTTACCTTTTATGAAGTTACGTCGGGGGAAGAGTGTCTTCTTACAGTAGAGAGAATGACATCTTGTGACTTGATCATTCTTGATATGCAGATGAGTGGAATGGACGGACATGCCACGGCAAAGCATTTTAGAAAATTATTTCCGGATTCTTTATTAGTATTTTGTTCTGGTGTATCAAAACCTACGGATGAATCATTTAAAACCACGCCTTTTCGATATTTGCGGAAAAATTATGGAGATGACAAAATGTTATTGGAGTTGACCGCAGTAGTAGAGAAAATGAAGCAAATGAAAAAAAGAACCTATGTAATGGGGAAAAATCATATGAATATAGTGAAGGTGTATCCGGATGATATTTTATACATAGATAATTATAAGCGCGGAAGCGAAATCCATGTGCAGGAGAATTATAAAGACTATTCATTTGAGGATAGGATTACGACAAAAAAGAAGCTGGCAGAGCTGTATACGGATTTGAAGGGATACGGTTTTGAATATGCCCATAATAGTTATATTGTAAACTTAAATCATGTCGTTAAATTAAAATCAGAGGGTGTGATAAAACTATCAAATGGAGAAGAATTGAATGTTTCACGTTCCAGAATGCCAGAGTTCAGACGGGCACTGGCTGCGGTAATGAGTGAAAAATATAAATAAAAACGGAGGATAAAGTGAAGGTATTAAGTGTTGTAATAAGCTGCATCATCGATGTGTATTTGTTCCATTTGTTTTTTCAAAATTATTTTAGCAAGAGAAAGTTCTTTGCTGATTCAGTATTAAAAGAAAAGAGCTGTCAAATCGGCATCGTTATTCTATTAACCATATGCAACCTTTTGGGGAATGGGGATGTTAATATTTTAATTACGCCTGCATTATTTTTCTTGTATACGGTTTTAGAATTTCAGGGAAAAGTATGCTATCGTTTGTTATGCTTTGCTACGATGTTTTGCGTTTTGTGTGGATGTGAGTTTTTATTTATGCTTTTGGTACATCCGGATGCATCGGATTACAAAAATTCCACATTGATTATGATTTTGATGCTTGTCATTAAATTTCTCACCTATATACTGGTTCTGATTACGAATCAAGCAATAGGCAAACGAAAGAGAATACAAGATTCCAAAATATTTATTATGTATATGATGATTCCGGCTGCAAGTTTATTTGTTATGATAATTGTATTCTATTCGGGAGCAGTTCATCATATGGAAGGGTATGCGAGTGCATTCCTTGGGTGCAGTTTTGCGGTCTTGTTTCTAGGAAATGTAATGAGTTTTTATGCATTTGAACGGTATTCGGAGCGATTATATGAAACGATGGAACAAAATATCGTAATTATAAAGCAGAAAAAAGACTTGGAATATTATATGCAGATATCGGAAATTGACAAGAAACAAAAGGAACTGATTCATAATATTACGAATCAGATAAAAATGATTTATGTCTTTGCAAAGGATGGAAATACGAAAGCGATTTTAGAGTTGACGGATAGTATTGGTGAAGAAATGGAAAAGGATTCCAGGATGGTGTACTGCGACAATCCGGTATTAAATTCATTGTTAAATGAAAAAAGACGGGAAGCAGGGAAGCAGGGGATTTATACAGACTTTTATGTAGAACCCGGAGTCCTATTACAGCATGTGGCACCGATGGATTTGATTTCCATGCTTGGCAATCTTTTGGATAATGCGATTCGTGCGGCTGCGGAGACGCAAGGGGAAAAGTATATTAAGAGTTACATTTATATGAAAGAAGTAGGCGGTTTCTGCGTCATAAAAATCACGAACCCATTTGAAAATATAAAACATACGCAGGATGGAGACTTTGCTACTACAAAAAAAGATGATGGCATGCATGGAATCGGACTTCATTCCGTGAGGCGGATTGCAGAAAAATATGGTGGATGTTTGATGTGTACGGCAGCGGATAAAACATTTGAAACGGTGTTGCTAATCTCCACTGATGAAGAAATATAACAGGAATCTGATAGTACTGCTTAGAGTGGTCTATCAGATTTTTTTTGCTTTTTTTGCAAAAGTGGCCCCTCATTCTGCCAAAATTGTCATTTCTATTGAATATTTTGTTGAAATATGATATGTATAAGAGAGTGGGAGGAACAGTAATAGCATATAAAAATTATACTGATTATGCAGGGATAAATGATAACGGTGCTGGTATAGTGGAAAAGATCGTCCTTAGATTGCTGGGAGCAGGAAGATATCATCCTCAACAATCCATAAACTACCCAACATGTGATATAGATGACCTTGTGGAATATAAAGTACCTAGATACTCACCTGTACGAAAATGATCTATAAATGCATTTTAGAATAGAGGGAGATTAAGCATATGGTAAAAATATATCAATTTGTGGGAACTTTTGAATTCTACGAAATTAGTAACTATATATGGATTTTGTATGGGATTTTTTTGTTAATATATGCAACCAATAGCTCAAACCTCAATTTGTTTAAGACGACTTTATTTGGCTGGGGGCTATTGTACGGCACATATTGGGGGGGGATTACTGGTATTGGTATATTGCCTGTTTGTTTAATAACTATAACTATATGGATCATAATTGAAATCCTTATGAGCCAAAGAGAAAGTTTCTATAGTTTGACAGGGGTATTTATTTTCTTGACTCGTTTTATTCTTAGAGTGATATTATACTTAAATCACTCAATGGAAATGAAACGGTTTTCACTGTTGCTGTCAGTTGTATTGGCAATATTATGCATATTAATTCTGCATAAATTGAAAAGGTACTATAAAAGTATTTTCAAAGGAGCTTTTTGTGGGTATGTATTTATATTATTGGCGGCCGACTATCTAGTGAGCGGCGTGTGCGAGGTATTGTGGAAACAAAGTGAAGGTGCATGGAAGTTTTTTTATGAGAAAAATGCTGTGTATGAATATTTAATATATATGTCTAAAATTGAAATAAGAGAATCTTATATATTGTTCTTTTATTTGGTTACTTTTTGTGTAGTATATAGTATGGGGGTGAAATTGTTAAAATTGAGAGAATGCTGACCCGCTGAGTTTGTATCTGTAAAATATTTACTGGAGTGGATGACTATGAGTTATCAGCTCGTACATTGTATTTTGAATCGCCTATAATGGCTCAGTTGTCAAGACAAAAATTTGATGTTTTTATAATGAACTGATAT
>OKTI01000072.1_pt1 | contig 78790 bp, 74 predicted proteins | sample 1606071 | NCBI WGS metagenome assembly OKTI01 (sample SAMEA3879500, study PRJEB24766) | human gut metagenome | biome: human-associated habitat; feature: feces | place: USA | collected 1985/1987
GCCCCAATGCGGGCTACGGGGATTCGATAGCATTTCTTAATTAACTCTCAATTTACCATACTTTTAGTACACACGAATAATGCCGGAGATTTCCCTCACGACGGACATTCCCTCCATGATACGGATGGCATCATTAAAATGTCTCTCTTTTACGAGATCGGTGATGACCACGATCTCGGCAATTCCGTCGTGGCTGCGCTTCTGTACCATCTGGGCGATGCTGACATCGTTGTTGCCAAGGACTCCGGCAATATTGGCCAGTGCTCCGGCACGGTTCTCCACCTGAAGCCGCAGGAAGAAACGGCTCTTTGTCTCCTCTACATCCAGTACAGGAAGCTTCTTGTGGCTGTCGCTGCCGATCTTGCCGCAGCTTCCATGGATAATATTGCGCATCACATCGATGACATCTCCCAGTACCGCACTGGCAGTGGGCATCTGTCCGGCGCCCCGTCCCATGAACATGGCATCGTCGCAAGCCTGACCATGAACAAATACGGCATTGAAGGAATCTCTGACTGTGGCAAGAGGATGGCTGTCCGGGATCAGTGTGGGATGTACTTTTACTTCAATTCCTTTACCGGTAAGCTTTGTAATACCAAGCAGTTTGATCACATAGCCGAATTCTTTTGCATACCGTATATCCTCCGCAGTGATCTTCGTGATACCTTCCGTATAAACCTGAGGAAACGTCACGCGGGAACTAAAAGCGATGGATGCCATAATGGCGATCTTGCGTCCCGCATCATAGCCTTCCACATCCGCTGTGGGATCTGCCTCCGCATACCCCAGTCTCATAGCCATATCCAGAGCTTCCTGATAGCCCATCCCTTCCTCAGACATTTTGGTCAAAATATAGTTGGTGGTACCATTGACGATTCCCATGATCTCCGTCAACTGACTTCCCGCCAGGCTCTGCCGCAAAGGGCGGATAATGGGAATGGCGCCTGCTACTGCCGCCTCGAACTGTAAGTCGCATTTATTCTCTGTAGCGATCTCGAATAACGGATCCCCGTACTCCGCCAGCAGATCCTTGTTGGCGGTGACCACCTGTTTTCCGGCCTTCATGGCTTCTTCCACATAAGTTCTGGCCGGTTCTATGCCACCCATGACTTCAATGACGATCTGGATTTCGGGGTCTTCCAGAATTTCCTGCCAGCTATCTGTGAACAGCTCCTGTGGGATTCCTTCTCTTAGCTTTCCGGGATTGCGCACCAGAATCTTTTTGATTTCCAGCTGTGCTCCTGTCTTCAGGCAGATATCCTCTTCCTGCATCCCTGCCAGCTTGTACACACCGCTTCCCACGGTTCCTGCTCCCAATAATGCTGCATATATCTTACGGTTCTCGCCCATGATTTCTCCTCTCATTGTGCCGTAACACCTGCCGATTTCTTCTATTTCCAAGTATCTTCCTGTATCTTTGCAGTTTTCAAAAATAACTATGTCTCATTATAACAAAAAACATTTATAACGCAACAAAAACCGTCCTTATCAGACGGTTTTGTTACATATTTTTCATATTGATACAGCTATTCTTATTCCAGTACGATTACCCCAGTGCCTTCTCCAATTCCTCAATCACGATCTTCAATGCTTTGATTCTGGCATATTTTTTATCTACGGATTCTAAAATATGCCAGGGCGCATATTCCGTGCTGGTCTTTTGAAGCATTTCGTTCACAGCCTCTTCGTACTGATCCCATTTGTCGCGGTTACGCCAGTCTTCGTCTGTGATCTTCCACTGCTTCTCTGGGGTGTTCTGCCGCTCTGTGAAGCGTTCCAGTTGGGTATCCTTGTCGATCTGTACCCAGAACTTGATGATCACCGCGCCCCACTGGGACAGTTCCTTCTCGAACTCATTGATCTCGTTATAAGCCCGCTGCCAGTCGTTGGTACTGCAGAAGCCTTCCAGCCGTTCTACCATGACGCGGCCGTACCAGGTACGGTCAAAAATGGCAATATGACCGGTCTTGGGAAGTCTCGTCCAGAATCGCCAGAGATAATGTCTCGCTTTCTCGTGGGGTTCCGGGCTGGCAATGGGGTGTACCTCGTAGCCTCTGGGATCCAGTGCTCCCGCGATCCGCTTAATATTGCCGCCCTTGCCTGCGGCATCCCAGCCTTCATAGGCGATGACTACCGGAATCTTTTTCCGATACAGACGATAATGCAAGGCATTCAGCTTCTTCTGCAGATGACGCAGTTCTTTCTTGTATTCTTCCTCGGAGATTTCCTTGTCCAGTTCCACCTCGGACAGCTTCGGCATCTTCACCAGTGGGAATACATTCTGCAAAATAGGCACAGCGAGGCTCTCATTCTGCATAGCCACATGAATACCGCTGCATAATGTCTCCAGTACTTGCAATTCCGCCCACTTTTTGTCCCCGGAATCTATGATGTACCAGGGAGCTACGGAAGCGTTCGTATCTGTCAGGTATTTATCGAAGACTTCCTCACATTTGTCATAATGCTTGTTCTGCCACCAGTCGTTCTCGCCCACACGCCATGCGGTGTCCTTGTTGCCTTCCAGCTCCTCCAGACGCTTTTTCTGCTCCTTTTTACCAATCTGGAAAAAGAGCTTCAGCACCAGATAACCGTTGTCCGTCAGCTGTCGTTCGAAACGCTTTATGCTCTCAATACGCTCCGCATACTGCTTATCCGACAGTTCGCCCCGAAGTCTTCCCTTCGTCACCTCATCCATCCAGCCGGAATCCAGGAACTCGAACTTGCCGGCTTCCGGAATTTTTACAAAGTACCGATACAGGAAGGGCTTCCGCTTCTCTTCCTCCGTCGGTGCGGACATGGAAGCCACCTTGAAGAATCTTGGATCGATATTTTTAATAATTCCACCGATGGTACTGCCCTTGCCTGCCGCACCCCAGCCCTCGATCAGCACCAGCACCGGGAGCTTATGCTCCTTGATCTGCATCTGGAGTCTTAAAAGTTCCTCCTGCGCTGCATCCAGTCGTTTGTCCAGTTCTTCTTTGTCCGGCTTTGCCGCCGGGATCCACTGTTTCAGCATACTGTAACCACCCTTTCCAGAAATCCTCATTGTACAAAACTTACATAAGTCTAGTGTATACCATTTTTGAAAAATATAAAAGCAATTGGGAAATTTATTTACAGATATTATTTTTCCATCCGTTCTCTGATATTATTGTAGATTTCCCGGGTCTGCGCATCATCTGCACCGTTTAGAATAACGGTGCTCCCCTCTACTTCCATGACTACATAAGTATCACAGTCGTTATGAGTATAGCGGATGTAATCTGCGTGGATTTCATCGCGAAAATGTCCCATGGAATATTTCAGGTTGCCAAAACCGTTCGTCCGGATTGTATTCGTGTCCCGGAACATATTCTCTTCGTAAGCAATGCTTTCGATAGCGTCATATTTCACTGTATAATCCTGCCAGCCCTCCGCCTGAACAGTAAATTCATTTTCTCCGTAACAGATCTCGATTTTTCCCGTATATAACGTCCATACCGTAAATAGCACACACGCGAGCATTATAAACACATAGACCGCAACCACTTTATGGTTGTAGTGTACTGCCAGCCCTTTTCCGGTGCGCAACTTCTTTCTATAATAGAGATAAGAATACAGGATGCTGCCAAAAGCTGCTGCCGTGATAGCGACAATAAACAGAAATAATGCAGCCATGCTGTCACTGAACAGTCCACAGCTCATACTCAACAGTCCTGCTGCCACCCATATTTTTCCACTGAAGCGGTGCGTGGCATTCCAGTTCTCCTCATCCTGCAATGCCCATACGACGCGGATGCCGATGGTGCGGTTCGGTTTCACCTTGGGCAGATAATTGCCCACAATAACAAATAGCAATCCCATTCCGACATACAAAATTGCCATGAGCAGATTCTCTTTCGTTACACCCATATCGATCCATCTGGCGATGCCGTTATAGAGCAATGTCATTCCCGGCACGATCCACGTAACCATTCTTATGACCTTGTCACTCTGCTGCCTGTTTCTGTTGTCGTAAAAAGTTACTGCAATTGCTATCACATAAGTCACTGCAAAAGTGCCGTTTACCCACAGACTGTTCTCACAGGTATATCCCAATATCATTCCCACGCACATAACAAATGCCGAGCAGATCAGCCTGCCTTTATTTTTCTGTATCATTTCCTTCATTATCCGATGCTCCTTTCAAATCTGTGATCCATAACATGATTTCTTCCAGCACGGAAGCATTCAGTTCATAATAAATAAACTTTCCTTCCCGCTTGTCCCGGATCAGATCTGCCTCCTTTAGCACCGACAAATGCCTCGATATGGAAGCCCCCGTCACCGGAAAATGTTCGCAGATCTCTCCTGCCGACAATCGACCGTTTTTCAGAAGATTTAGTATTTCACGCCTTATAGGATCAGCCAGCGCTTTCAATGTATCCTGTATTCCCAAAAATGAATCACATCCTTTCATTCGATCATTTAACATTTAACCTATTTGTTAAATATATTATATGATTCTCCTCATCTATTGTCAACGGATTTACAGATCAAGGTAGATGTAGTTTTCTGTGGATGGATAAAACCGTACTTAATTCATTGTGTACCTGAAAAATCCCTCCGTCTTATGACGAAGGGACCTCATTCTTCTCTATACTTCCACACCATCTTCCGGCAGTCCCTTTAAGAACGCCACAGCCACCGGCAATGACAAAAACGCAGATAAAATATCGGACACGGGCTGTGACCACTGGATGCCACGAATTCCCCAAAGCACCGTCAGGATCAGTAACGCCGGAATGTAGATGGTGCCACTTCGGAAGGAGGCTAAGATCGTCGCCCTGCCGCCCTTTCCGATGGACTGGAACAGCATGTTGCCGCAGATACATACCGGAATAAACGGCAGCGTCAGACACTGGATCTGCAACGCATAAAATGCAATCTCATAGGCATCCATATCCGTAAGGAATTCCAGCAACAGCTCTCTGCGGAATACATACACCACCCCTGCGAACACTGCCATGGTCACCAGGCTGGCGCACAGGGTGAACCAGAACGCTTTCCTTACACGGGAATACTTCTTTGCCCCATAATTGAAGGATGATACCGGCTGGAAGCCCTGACCGATGCCCAGGGCCACACTGAATACGAAATTGAAAATACGGGATACCACGCTCATGGCAGCAATGGCAATATCTCCGTAGACTGCCGCCTGCGCATTCAGCACCATAGTGGACACGCTGGTCAGTCCCTGCCGCATCATACTGGGGAAGCCTGCTGTAAGAATGTTCTTATGTACGGCAAATTCCCAGGTAAAATATTTCGGTGCCAGGCTGCTCTGTGTCTTTCCACGCAGGAAAAAGAATAACAGGATCCCAAAGGATATGTACTGGGAGATCATAGTGGAAATTGCCGCTCCCCGGATCCCCAGATTTAAGCCCCACATAAGGATGGCATCTCCCGCCATATTTAAGATACCGCCTAAGACCAGTCCCACCATCGCGAGATTGGCATAGCCTTCATACCGGAGCACATTGTTCATCACACAACTGGATGCCATTGCCGGTGCCGACACCAGAATATAAAAGGCATAGATTCGCGCATAGGGAAGAATGGTCTCCGTACTTCCAAGCAGTCTGCACAATCCGTTCAGATCCACAATACCGATAATCGCGATCAACACTCCGGCTCCCACCGCCAGATAAAATCCCGTTGCGGAAAAAGCTTTCGCCCGCTCCTTTTCATGAGCTCCTAACAACCGGCTGATATTGCTTCCGGCGCCATGACCGAACATAAAGCCAAACGCCTGAATAATAGCCATCAACCCAAACACCACGCCTACCGCTCCGGTAGCACTGGTGCCTAACTGGCTTACGAACCAGGTATCCACCATATTATACAGATTTGTAATCAGCATACTGATGGTAGTGGGCAGTCCCAGCTCCAGGACCAGCCGTGCTACCGGCTCCTCAGTGAGCCGTTTATACTGTTTTTCCTCTTTTGTCAAAGTTATATCATTCATGTTCCCTGACTCCTATAAGTGTCATCGCACATTTTTCCATGCGATTCTCTATCTGTTTATTTATACTATTATATGTTTCTTTCTCTCAATCCAACTACCGTATCTCCATGCATGCTTCGGTGTAGCTACTGAGTTTTGACCTGAGCAGCAGTCTTGCCTCATGCATAGCCTGATATGCGATTACTACATCGAAACAGAGATTTGCCAGGCGGATTCCGGACTTGCACCGGTTATAAACATGCGCTGCGGGTGCACCACAGTGAAAAATAGCGTCTGCCCTTCCGGACACGACGCTATTATAGATGATTCTCTTTGAAAATGTAAGCCCTTTCAGCTGTTTTTTTACTTAAATTTTATGTTCAGCATCACAGCTTCTCACTGAAATAGCTCTTATAGCCCTCCCCGAAGATCTCCGTGGCACTGGTGACGATCATAAATGCCAGGGGATCCTCTTCCTTTACGATCTCTTCCGCCTTGGGAGAAATGTTTTTCTTCATGGCGCACATGATGACGCTCTTCTCCTTGCCGCTGTATGCACCACTGCCCTGTACATAAGTCACACCAATGTCCAGCTCCTCCAACAATCTCCCTGCGATTTTTTCCGCATGGTCGCTGATAATATAGATCAGCTTCGCCTCATCACGGCCGTACAATACCACATCCAGCACCACTGATGTGATAATGACCACGATACCGGCATACAGTGCCTTATCAATATTCCGGAATACAAACGCCGATGCTATGACAATAACCACATCTGTCAGGAAAAACAATGCTCCCGTCTTGAGGTACGGGAATTTCAAACGCAGTAATTTGATAATAATATCTGTTCCTCCCGTAGTGGATCCTGCCTTGAACACCCATCCCATAGATACTGCCATCAGGGCACTTCCGGTCAGAGAGGCAAGCAATGGATCTGTGGTCACTGCTCCTACCGGTGTCAATAAGTTTGTAAATAATGAAGTCATTGCCGTACAATAGATCGTAGACAAAATAAACCGCAATCCAAATTTCCAGATACCGATCAGCAGGATCGGAATGTTGATGAGTAACATCCAGGTACCGGTCTCAATCCCGAACAGACGGTTTAAAATAATAGCGACACCGGTAATGCCCCCGGGTGCCAGGGAGTTCGGATCCAAAAACATGCTGACGGATACCGCATAGATAAAGGATGCCACTGTGATCATTACATAATCCCGGAGCATCTGCAGGGGTGTCTTTTTATCCAGTCTCTGTATTTCCAGTTCTTTTTCAGTCTTTTTCGCCATATTTCTCTCCATTCCACACATAAAAGCCGCATATCTATAATATGCGGCTTTTATCAGTGATGCATTCACTTCTTTTCTAAGAAACTATGCAGCGACATCTGCATGACTCTGCACAATTATATATTTGCTCTGACTACCTTGGGCTGATAGCCTTCTTTTTCCAGGGCAGCAATGATCTCTTTCTTATGCTCGGTACCAAAAGCTTCCAGTGTGATACGCAGTTCCACGGCAGCACTACGGTTGATGGATACAAACTGGTTATGCTCCAGCTTGATAACATTACCGTTAACACCGGCAATGATACCGGATACTCTGCACAGCTCACCGGGCTTGTCGGGAAGCAATACGGATACTGTGAAGATACGGTCTCTTAAGATCAGACCCTGCTGTACTACGGAGGACATGGTGATGACATCCATATTACCGCCGCTTAAGATAGATACAATACGCTTATCCTTCACATTCAACTGTTTTAAGGCTGCCACGGTCAGCAGTCCGGAATTCTCCACGATCATCTTGTGGTTCTCCACCATGTCGAGAAAGGCTACTACCAGATCCTCATCCTCCACGGTGATCACGTCGTCCAGATTCTTCTGTAAATACGGGAAAATCTTACTTCCGGGAGTCTTAACCGCAGTACCGTCTGCAATGGTGTTGACCTTTGGCAGGGTGGTTACTTTGCCGTTCTTTAAGGATACCTGCATGCAGTTAGCTCCCGCAGGTTCTACACCGATGACCTTGATCTTCGGGTTCAGCAGTTTGGCCAGTGTGGAGACACCGGTTGCCAGTCCGCCGCCACCGATAGGAACTAAAATGTAGTCTACCAGGGGAAGTTCCTTGAAGATCTCCATGGCAATGGTACCCTGACCGGTCGCCACAGTCAGATCATCAAACGGATGAATGAAAGTATAACCGTGCTCTTCTGCCAGTTCATATGCTTTTGCACACGCTTCATCATAGACATCACCGTGCAGTACTACCTCTGCGCCGTACCCTCTGGTACGGTTTACCTTGATCAGAGGTGTGGTGGTGGGCATTACGATGGTGGCCTTGCTGCCGTAGCATTTCGCCGCATAAGCCACACCCTGTGCATGGTTGCCTGCTGATGCGGTGATCAGTCCCTTGGCACGCTCTTCATCCGTCAGTGTGCTCATTTTGTAATAAGCGCCTCTTAACTTATAGGCTCCGGTAAACTGTAAGTTCTCAGGCTTTAAGTATACACGGTTTCCGGTCTGGGCGCTGAAATAATCACTGTATACCAGCTTGGTCTCTAACGTTACCTTTTTTACGATTTCACTTGCTTCTTCAAATTTCTCTAAAGTCAACATTTCTTCCTGCATTTTTCTTCCCATGCCTTTCTGTCACACTTTCCTTGGTCTGTCTGTTATTCCTCCTGCGTATCCGTCTGTTTCTCGTCCTCAGGCAGATGCAGTTCTCCGATATCCTCCATATTCACATCAAACAATGCGTTTACAAATTCCTCAGAATTGAACTTCTGGAGATCCTCAATAGTCTCTCCCACACCGATGTATTTTACCGGAACCTTCAGTTCAGACTGGATTGCCACCGCAATACCACCCTTCGCCGTTCCATCCATCTTCGTCAAAATGATGCCCGTGAGGTCTGCCACCTCACCAAATTCTCTCGCCTGTACCAGCGCATTCTGTCCGGTGGTACCGTCCAGTACGATCAGGTTCTCTCTGTGGGCATTCGGGAACTCCTTGTCAATGATGCGGTTCATCTTGCGAAGTTCTTCCATCAGGTTCTTTTTATTATGCAGTCTGCCGGCAGTATCAATCAGAAGCACATCCACGCCTCTTGCTTTCGCTGCATTCACGGCATCAAACACCACACTGGCGGGATCCGCGCCCTCTTTTCCGCCGATCATGGGCACATCCGCTCTGGATGCCCATTCTGCCAGCTGATCTCCCGCTGCGGCACGAAAGGTATCCGCTGCTGCGATGAGGACTTTTCTGCCCTCATCCTTTAATTTACCTGCCAGTTTCCCCACGGAAGTGGTCTTACCCACACCGTTGACACCAATGACCATGATCACGGATTGTTCCTTCTCGAAATCATAGGCGGTCTCATCCACCTGCATCTGCTCCTTAATACTTTCGATCAGAAGCTGTTTGCATTCGGAAGGCTCCTTGATATGCTTTTCTTTTACCTGCTGTTTTAATCTCTCCACAATGGCGGTGGTAGCATTGACACCGATATCTCCCATAATGAGAATTTCTTCCAGTTCTTCGTAGAAATCATCATCAATGGCGGAAAAACCGCTGAAGACCGAATCGATTCCCCGGACAATGTTATCACGGGTCTTGGTCAGTCCTTCTTTCAGCCTCGCAAAAAAGCCTTTCTTTTCCTCACTCATCCCATTTCCTCCAATCAGCATTCTATCCAGAAAAACGCTTGCGTTTTTCTTGTATGAAACTTAGAACTTCTTCACGAAAGAGCCTTTGCTCTGAGTGATTAGAAGTTCTTTTCATACTCTAATCGTCCAGGTCCTTGTCAATGAGGTTGACGCTGACTAAGGTAGATACGCCCTTTTCCTGCATGGTGATACCATACAATCTATCCACCTGTTCCATAGTGCCTCGTCTGTGGGTAATGACAATGAACTGGGTGTTCTTGGTCAGCTTATGTAAATATTTTGCAAAACGTCCTACATTGGAGTCATCCAGTGCGGCCTCGATCTCGTCTAACAGGCAGAACGGAGACGGCTTCAGGTTCTGAATTGCGAACAGTAGGGAAATGGCGGATAACGCCTTTTCTCCACCGGAGAGCTGCATCATGTTCTGAAGCTTTTTTCCGGGGGGCTGTGCGATGATACGGATGCCTGCCTCCAGAATATCCTCATCCTCCATCAGTTCCAGTGTTCCCTTACCACCACCGAAGAGTTCCTTGAATACCTTATCGAACTCTCGGCTGATCTCTGCGAATTTCTCCGTAAACTGTTTGCGCATGGCGGTATCCAGTTCTTCGATGATGCCTTCCAGCGTCTTCTCCGCTTCCACCAGATCGTCATGCTGAGTCTTCATGAAAGTATAACGCTCCATCAGGTTCTTATAATCCTCAATGGCGTTGACATTAACATTGCCAAGCTTACGGATCTCGTCCTTCAGACCGCTGATCTCACGTTTCATAGCGGGAAGATCATTCATCTCTTCGTTGCGGAGTCCTGCCGCATCGCTTAAGGTGATCTCATACTCATCCCACATGTAATTGATCTGTCCTTCAATTCCCTCTTCCAATTTCTTTTTTTGATCGCCCAGGCGATAGACTTCCTTATCCAGGGCATTCATACGCTCGGACATTTCTTCTCTGCTGCGGAAGAAATCTTTCTGTTTTGCAGACAGTTCTTCCTTTTTCGCAATGTCTTCGTCCAGCTTCTTTCTGGAAGCATCCTGATTCTCGTGAGAGGCCGCGATGGTCTTCTCAATCTCCAGGATGTTGTTCTTCTTGCGTTCCACTTCCTGCGCATTTTCCGTCAGAGCTTCTAAGATCTCATTCAGCTCTGCCTGTGCACGTTCCAGTTCGCCGCCTATACGATCCACATTTGCCTGCTTGTAATCCAGCGCCTGACGCATCTTCTCGACTTTTACTTCCCATTCTCCGGCGTGGGCGGAAGCTTCGCTCTCTTCCAGTCTGCAGCTCTCCAATTCTTTCTGGAAGCCCAGGATCTGTTCCTGCGTTGTCTTCTCCAGTTCTTCGCTGGCAGCCAGTTCCTGCGTAATGGATTCCTTGCCGGAACGGATTTCGAAGATCTTAGTCTCGATCTCCTGTTCCTCCAGCTTCAGAGACTGTGCACTCTCTGCCTCTTCTTCCATACGCTCTCTTGCCTGGGAGATGTTCAATCTTGCGGTATTCTGCTCAATGGACTTGCGCTGCATCTCGGTCTTCAGTGCTTCCAGATCCATACGAAGCTTATTTCTCTTACTCTTGGTGTCTTCGATCTTCTGATTGTAGGTTTTGATATCCTCAGAGAGCTTTTTCACCTTTTTCTCCAGTTCGTCCATCTCACGACGTCTTCCCAGGAGATTGCTGTTGTTTTTAAAAGCACCGCCGCTGATGGCACCACCGGGAACTAAGAGTTCGCCTTCCAGGGTGACCATGCGGATGCCGTAATCGAATTTTCTTGCGATCTTCACAGCATTGTCCACATTGTCTACCACAACGATACGTCCCAACATAGCTTTCGCTACATTGCGGTATGCTTCTTCTGTGCCTACCAGTTCATCCGCCATACCGATGACACCTTTTTCCTTAAGTGCCTCCGGATTCTTGAATTCCTGGGGCTTGGTAATACTGGTCAGAGGCAGGAACGTGGCTCTTCCGAGACGGTTTTGTTTTAAAAAGCCGATCATATGCTTGGCGGTCTCTTCGTTATCCGTTACGATATTCTGGATATTGCCGCCCAGTGCAGTCTCGATAGCGGTCTCGTATTTGGCTTCCACCTGGATGATGTCCGCTACGACACCGATGATGCCTTTTTCCTTCTCCTTCTGCTCCATGACCTTTTTGACGCTGCCGCCGTAACCGTCATAGCGCTCGGTGATATTGGTCAGGGCTTCTAACTTGGACTGTTCCTGATGGAAACGGTTCTGTGTCTCCCGCAGCTTCGCATCCAGTCCGGTGAGATTCTCACGGATATTGCCAAGCTCCAGTTCGGATGCTGCTTCCTGTTCCGTCATCTGACGCAGTTCCTCAGTCACGGTCTCAAAAGTCTCTTCCAGCTTCTTCACCGTTTCTTCTCTGGCTGCCTCATCGGATTTGGCACGTAACAGTCTGGAATTTAACTCTGCCTTTCGGATATTGATCTGCTCCATCATGGTATCGAAGCGACCCATCTTGGATTTAATGGTAGCTCTCTGGTTCAGTTCGCCAATAATGGTGTTTTTCCCGGCTTCGATATTATTGTTGAGCTCAGTGATCTTATTCTGGATGGCTTCCAGATCAGCCTTTGCTTTCGCCGCAGCTTCTGCAATCTCCTGCACCTGGGTGTCTGTATCCTTTTTATCGGTTAAGATATCCTGCTTTTCCTGTTCTTTGCCGGCAATCTCTTCTTCCAGGGCTGCTTTACGGTTGTTCAGATGGGTCTCACTGCCGTGGGCGGAATTGATCTGTTCCTTTAAGACATTGATCTCGCCCTCTAACTTACCGCGCATCAGACCGGTATCCGTCAGTTGTTCCCTGGTGGCTTCGATAGCAGCATCCAAACCTTCAATCTCCTGCTGGATCCGTTCGTATTCTTCCTTGATACCCTCATATTTTTCACCGGTCTCACCAAGTTCTGTGCTTGCCAGATTGTATTTTTCTTCTGCGGAAGCTAGCTGCTCTCTCAGTCTCTTATTTTCCAATAAGAACACATTGATATCTAAGGATTTCAACTCTTCCTTTTTCCTCAGATAGACCTTTGCCACCTCGGACTGCTTCTCCAGAGGTCCTACCTGTTTTTCCAGCTCCGATAAAATATCATTCACACGCACCAGATTCTGTTTCTCGTTTTCAAGCTTCGTCTGGGCCGCTGCTTTCCTGCGTTTGAATTTCACGATTCCGGCAGCCTCATCGAACAGTTCACGACGTTCCTCGGGCTTACCGCTTAAGATCTTATCGATCTGGCCCTGTCCGATGATGGAATAGCCTTCCTTACCGATACCGGTATCATAGAACAGTTCGTTGACATCTTTTAATCTGCAGGGTGTACCGTTGATCAGATATTCACTTTCTCCGGAACGGTAGATCCGTCTCGCCACTGTGACTTCATCGTAGTCGATTGCCAGCTGATGGTCACTGTTGTCCAAAGTAATGGCAACATAAGCATAGCTCAACGGCTTTCTGGTCTCTGTTCCCGAGAAAATAACATCCTGCATACTGGCACCGCGCAGCTGTTTGATGCGTTGTTCACCCAGTACCCATCGTACCGCATCCGCAACGTTACTTTTACCGCTGCCGTTAGGTCCTACGATACCGGTAATTCCGTTGTGGAACTGAAATACAATCTTATTGGCAAATGATTTGAACCCGTGTATCTCAATACTTTTTAAATACATATCCTCTATCCCTCAATAGCAGAAGTGCCTCGTAAGCTGCCTGCTGTTCTGCCGCTTTTTTTGTTCTTCCCTGCCCACGACCCAGGCATTCTCCCTCCATATCGATCTCTACCACGAAGGTCTTGTCGTGTTCCGGCCCGCTCTCATCCAACAGCCGGTATTCGAACTCTTTTTTGAGTTTCCCCTGGATCAGTTCCTGGAGATTGCTCTTACTGTCGTAGAAGAGACGCTTGTCCTCTAAATCCGACAGAATAAAGCGGTCAATAAAAGCCTTGGCAGGCTGCATGCCGCCGTCCAGATAAATGGCACCGATCATGGCTTCCATACCGTCAGAGGTGATGCTGTCTCTGCGCCTACCGCCGGTATTCTCTTCGCCTTTTCCCAAAAGCATAAACTGTCCCAGCTCCAGGTCTCTCGCACAGAATGCCAGCGAAGGCTCGCACACCATGGAGGCACGCATCTTGGTCAGCTCACCCTCCGGAACATCCGGGTGTTCCCGAAACAGGAAGTCACTGGATACCAGCTCCAGTACGGCATCTCCTAAGAATTCGATACGCTCGTAGTTCTCTGTTTTGTTGATCTTTTGTTCATTGGTATAGGAACTGTGGGTCAGAGCCTGCTTCAGCAATGCTTTGTTGTGAAAGCAATAGCCGATGCGCTGCTCCAGCACGTCCATTGTATAACCATCCAACATTTTCTTGTCCTCACTATATTCCGTAGTCCCGGCTATGGTAAGAAACGCGGCACGTTTGCACTCTGTCGCAGAGCGTAACGGTACATAGGCGTGGAAAATACCCACGCCAAGTACCGACGTCTGCTTACGGCGCGCTTATTCTTAACCATAGCCGTGCCTACTGGACTACATCAAATTGCGATTGTATAAACTGAAAAACAGGAACAGTGCCTTGTGAGCAAGCTCTCGGTCACAGTTCCTGTTTTGTCTTTGCATGGCTCGTAGCTTTACTAGTTCACTGCGTTCTTGATCATCTCTACAGCGTCTTCTACTGTAGTAACCTGCTCTGCGGTCTCAGCAGGGATCTCGATATCGAACTCTTCCTCGATGCCCATGATGATCTGGTATACATCGAGGGAATCAGCACCCAGGTCATCCTGGAATGTGGTCTCCATGGTGATCTCATCGGGATCTACGTTTAATACCTCAGCAATGATTTTCTTCAACTTTTCAAATTCCATAACAGTTCCTTCTTTCCCAAAATATTTCTCTTGATTAATTATTCTCTGCAGCCTTATCTTCCAGGCTGATCTGTTCTTTGATCTTCTCGTTGATCTTCTCTTCCTTAAAAGCAATACACTGCAAAATAGAATTCTTCACTTCCACTGCCTTGCTGCTTCCGTGAGTCTTCACTACCAGACCGTTCAGTCCGAGTAACGGAGCGCCACCGTACTGGGAAGTATCAAAACTCTTTAATGTAGTCTTGAGTGCCGGCTTCACAAGAAGTGCACCTATTTTACTGCGAAGCGTGGACATCATCCCCTGCTTCACCTGATGCAGAAGCGCGGAGCTTACGCCCTCATACATCTTCAAGATCACATTGCCCACAAACGCTTCACAGACAATGACATCTGCCGCACCTGCCGGAATGTCTCTTGCCTCCACACTGCCGATGAAATTGATCTCCGGGCAATTCTTAAGAAGCGGGAAGGTTTCTTTTACCAGAGCGTTGCCCTTCTCCTCCTCGGCGCCGATATTCACAATGCCGACTCGCGGGTTCTTTACTCCCATAACGCTTTCCATATAGACACTGCCCATTTTGGCAAACTGGACTAACATGGAAGGTCTCGCATCTACGTTGGCTCCACAGTCTAACAGAAGGCTTACGCCCTTCTCCGTAGGGATCAGAGGAGCTAATGGCGGTCTCTCCACACCACGGATACGTCCAACGATCACCTGTCCTCCCACCAGCACTGCACCGGTGCTTCCGGCAGACACGAATGCATCACATTCTCCGTTCTTCACCATATACATGGCTTTGACAATGGAGGAATCCTTCTTCCGACGGATTGCCATGACCGGAGGTTCTGCCGTCTCAATGACTTCTTCAGCATGTACGACTTCCAGCTGCTCTGCATCATAGGTATATGCCTTTAATTCCTCACGGATCACAGGCTCCTTACCTACCAGGAATACTTTGACACGTTTGTCCGCATTGACAGCTTCTACTGCGCCCTTTACGATCTCAGTGGGAGCATTATCTCCTCCCATCGCATCTACAGCAACATTTACATATTCTGCCATTTCGTCGTTCCTTTACCTGTTTGTGTTTATCCGCTCATCATCAAACCACTCCGTGGATCGCACCAAACAATTTGATGATGGCAGATTCATTCTTACTATACTAAAGGCGTATATAAAAAGCAAGTGGTTTTTTTGTGAAAGCAAAAGGAGATTCCATCCGGAATCTCCTCTTTTCTTTTCACTTAATTTCGCTTCATTGATTTATCAATTAATCAACGCTTACGACCTGCTTCTTATTGTAAGAACCACAAGCCTTGCAAACTCTGTGAGGCATCATCAGTGCACCACATTTGCTGCACTTTACCAATGTAGGAGCGCTCATTTTCCAGTTTGCTCTTCTCTTATCTCTTCTACCTTTGGAAGATTTATTCTTAGGACAAATAGACATCGTTACACCTCCTTATTCGCGTTGAAGATATCTTGGATTGCTGCCATACGAGGATCCGGTACGAAAGTATCGCAACCACATTCCTTCAGATTCCTGTTCTGACCACATACAGGGCAGATACCCTTGCAGTCTTCCTTACACAGGATCTTTGCCGGCCAATTCACCAGAATTTCATCGTACACAAAAGCCTCTACATCCAGCTGCCATCCATCCATAAAGCTCTGCTCGGTATCTTCTTCCTCACTTACTTCCGCTTCCGGAGAATAAACGATTCTGTCAAACTTAAGCTTCATTGCTGTAGGTACTTCAGTAAGGCACCTGTCACATTTCGTGTCAAAGGTAAGCTCTGCAGTGCCGGTTACTTTTGCCTTGTTCACACCGATGTTGGTAAAAGTAAGATTAATGGGTGTCTTCTCCATAATAGAGAAATCTCCCTGGCGGCTCTTAAAGCTTGTCATCTCAAGCGGAATGGCAACAGTCTCTACCTTGCCTTCGGATGTTAATACATCAGATAAACTTACTAACATAGCGACTCCTATGCAATATGTTGCGTAGAAAACACAAGTCTCCTACGATGTGTTGATTCACACACTGACTTATTATACATAGGGTGCGTGTGTTTGTCAACAAAATTTTGTAGGATTTTCATACAATTTTTGCATTATTTGTCTGTCTACTTTTCCAGACCATAACTACTGATCGTCCATCCCATCTCATCATATCCAAATGTCATAAACAGATAAGATAATGAGTCCTCCTGTACCGGCCGGAACTCTACTTCCACCGTGCAGTTACCCTTGCTGCCCGTATCCACTTTGGAAAGTCCCTTGATGCCCATGATCTCAACTTCGCCTGTATATTCCTCCTGAAAATATGTATTTGTGAAATCCTTTGCGATCCGGTACACAGCCATTCTGTCTGCTGTTCTCTCCACTTCATCCAGTATTTTCAGTTCGTCATCACCGCTCATAAGGCCGTATCTCAGATTTAAGAAATAATATATTTCTATGTCATCAGGCCGTTTTCCCTCTTCCGACCATTTCACATACTGCTCCGCCTGTTCATCGGAAACATCTTCCTGATTGGTAAATACGATCATGATGAGTGCCATGTCCGGTTCTATATCTTTCTTTTCGATAATATTCAGGGAACGAAAATACATTTCCGTATAGTCTTCCTCTGCAGTCCCGGCATCCACATCGCCCCTAAGCATATAATAGGTACTTCCGTCGAATTCAACATAAGAAAGGCTCCATTTTTCATTAAAGAGTTCATTTGCCATCAATAATTGCGCCGGGTTCCCCTGTGTGGACTGCTCATAGAATTCCGTCAGCAGTTCTGCCCCGCTGCACTCCTCGAATTGATCACTTAACACATACACCGGATAGGCTTTCAGTTCTTCTATATTTAACGGAAGTTCAGACAGTTCCTGTAAGATCACCTGCGGATCTCTATTCCCCTTCAAATTTTCCAGGATGGTATCTGTCTGCACAAACGCTTCCGCTTCCTGCGTTGTCTCCTGCGTCTGTTCGGCTGCTTGTTCAATGGTAGTGGTACTTACCGTTTCATTTTCCTGCACAGTGCTTTTCCTCTCAGTTTCCTGCGTTTCTCCGCCGCAGGCTGTAAGAAATATACATACTAAAATCACTCCGGTCAGACTTTTCATCTGCCAATATTTTTTGCTTGTCTTCATATTAAAATCCCCCAACCTGTAATTATCATACTGCTGCATCAAATTTCCATGAACAAATGCACATGGGAATCAATTAAAATTTTCTTATTTCTTTTGCCAGACTAAACGGAATGATTTCTCCCGGTCTTGTCTCAGTATATGCCTTTTCCTTATGCATATACTCTACAATATCTTTTGCTCTGTAAGCGCTAAACTTCGTAATCACCTTGTCAAGAATGCTCTTTTCTCTGTCAGTCAATACGGAATAGTCCGTATTGGCAGTCGGATAGATATGAAGCATGGTATCACAGCTATAGCTCATTTCTTCCTGAATATTCAGTTTCTCCAGATTCATCAAACTATAGCTTTCACTTTTCATTATATTTTTCTATCATTTCTTTTTTTAGGCCAACTAACGCATCCATTCCTTTCTGGGTTGTAGCAAAAAATTCATTTTCACAAACTTGATTATATTTTACATATGTGGATTCACCACCTGTTTCACAAATATTATTTTCATGCTCTTGATATGAAAATATTGGTGTGAATGCATTTTCCACATACACCTGATATACAGGAATCTTCTCTCCAAGACCATCTACCTGATTTTCGATAAAAACTAAATATTCTTCTCCCACTTCCATTATATTAACAAATCCTCTTTCGATGGAATATGGCTCTGAATATAAACTAAGTGACCAACGGCTGCAAGTAAGATATATATCTTGTCCCACCGCAGGCTCTGTTCCTTTATAAACATCTTCCACTTTGACCAGTTGCCTGCTTGTTCCTCCTATATGCTCCACATCTTCCAGTACAGATACCCGTATAATAACTGGGACCTGCGGTAAATTTACCGATAAATTCTCTGTCTCTTCAAGACATATATTTTCTGGAAGCTGTGCTACGTAGAGCTCATCTAAATATGACTTATCTTCTGCTATATTAGTATACGTTCTTTTTTCAAATATACCAAATACAGTGATAACTATAACAATTAATAAGATAAAGCATGAACCCCATTTGAATTTCACAGTTCTGTCCCCTTTCTTTCAATGCGGCCATCTGCAATTTTATATACCTGGTCTGCCAATATCTTCATATCATCCTGATTATGACTGGCTAAAAGAATTAAGGCTCCCCTTTCTTTTTCCTGTTCAATTAATTGTCTGATTTCCTTTACTCCTGCTTCATCCAGTCCATTTGTAGGCTCATCCAGCATGATAACATCTGGCTTCTCCATGATGGCCTGTGCAATCACCAGTCTCTGCTTCATTCCCATTGAGTATTTACCAAATACCCTTTTGTCAGCCGGGTCAAGTCCAACCCGTTGTATTGCTTCTTCTACTTCCCGCTTGCCAATCACTCCCTTTAACTGCGCAAGATATAATAGGTTTTCCACTCCTGTCTTATTGGGATACAAGCCGGCATGCTCCAAAACAATCCCTTGACTTGGTAAAACAGCAAAGTCTTTGTGCAGTTCTTTTTCATTCCAATAAATATTACCTGAATCAATCTTCATTAGACCCGATAATGCCCGAAACAACATGGTTTTTCCAGATCCATTTCTACCCCAAAATCCATATATATTTCCTGTTTCCATTTCCAGACTGATGTCATTGAGTATTGTCTTACCCTTTATTTTTTTATGAATATTGTTTGCAATTAATTTCATATCAAACTGTCTCCATTTCCATGTCCTCTGCCAGTAAATCCTTCTTCTGTATCAATAGTCCTCCCATCAATACAGTAACTATACAGAATAGAGCCGGAATCCATATCGAAGTAACTAAATTCAAAGAATATCGGCTGTTGGCTAACTCAACTTCTAACAATGTGCTGCGATGCCATCCTAAAACGGTATGTGCTACTGGATTCAACCACAAAAAAACATCTATGATGTCTTGTTTGATTTGCATTTTCGTCAATATATTTATGATACTGAGTGCTGCGGTACAAGTCATTTGCACAACCATAACCAATGTGAATGCAGCACTGCTTCCAATATTGATCGCAAGTAAATTAACTAACAGCACCAGGGTAAAATTCCATAACATAAAAATCAGAACATGGCATCCCGATAAAATAAATCCACCTACGCTAAAAATCACCTGATATCGCAATACAGAAGCAATAGCGGTTGTGCTTAGAAATACCAGTTCAAATATGCATATTAAATTAATTAACTGTAACATTTCCTTTCCATACCATTTCATTCGATTCGGGCACCGACTAAACACATAGATACTGGCTGTGCAGAAATGACCATACAGCTTATTCCCAAAAAACAATATCATAATATAGTTTGGCATCATACGAAGCATAAATCCAATTAACTCCACTAAATTGCAACTCATGCTGAGTTCACCTCTGGATCCACTTAATTGTAATACCAGTTCTGATAGCGTTATTACTCCGTCAAACGGTCTGATAAAACCAAGCGATATGCAAATTCCGGAAAGTATTCCAATTAAAATTACTACTCTTTTTTCATGATGCATATTACCATTTATCCTTATTCCTTCCATAAAGGTAAAAACCGAGTATTGTTATTATTATAATTCCTACCCCCATCAGTGGAACGATAATGTTTTTAGGGGTATCATCAAAAAGAAGCAAATACTTATACCAGCTTAATGGACTCTTATTTCTATCCAGAATATTAAGATATGTAGTCGCATTCAATAGAACAAAAGTCGGTAAGATCAGCAACGTGCGATATTTAACTGTCAAAACAAATGAGATTGCTACGGGAAGCGTACCAAGGATTCCTGATACGACACCAAAAAATAGTGTTGTAAGAATCGCATACAAACCAGGGGATGCTATATAGATTGCGCTCCCTATGTAATTATGAACCATTGTGGCATAATCTGTATTGTAAATGCTTAAATTTGATAAATCTCTTATTGCATTCATGGGAAAAGATAGCATATTCATTAGTATTTCCAGCATAAATGGAACCGTAAAGACTATTGTTGTTGTAAAAAAAGATGCCCACAATTTACTTTGTAAATAACGATTTTTCCCTAAACGATAAATCATATATACTTCTTCTTTTGTCTGCTGTTCTTTGGTATAAGAAAAACCAGCAGGTACAGCAACCAGGATAGGGTAAATCATCACAATTAATAATTGAATGTTTGCACTAAAATATACTTTATTCAGGCTGAGCGCTAATAACTTCATTGGCTGATACATTTGTGAAACATCAGTACCTCTAAATGTGAGAACATTCGTTATATAATTTCCCAGCACTACCGCTAGAAGTAATATAAATGTCAGACTTGCTTCTTTTTGTTTTAATAAAAAAATGGTTTGGTTCTTAATAGCTTTTATTAACATACAATTTCCCTCATATAACTTATCTTCCATCGTAAGAAACAGTTGCATATGCGGCTGCACTTGTATCGGTTGAATTAGATTCTTTTAATAAGATTACATCGCTTTCTGAAATGGGGCGTACTGCATGATTTCTTGCATAAACCGTTGTCGTATCCTCACCGTTCATTCTCCACTCAGAAATACATATCCTCCTACATCTGTTTCCTTCCATGCTGTAGCATCTTTCTTACTGTCATAATAAGCTGTCTTTACAATATTGGTACCTATTACTTCTTGATCCAATGTATTTCTCACCTCATCTAAATGCACATTAATACTATCATTCGTCATTTCACCATTTACTACATACGCAATTTCATATACCCTTCCCCATAACGGATCATCAATATACCTTGTTCCTATCTGCTGAAAAACAGGTTTTCTATGTCCTACCATATATATCAGAAACATTCCTGCAACTATCGCCAATATTCCAATCAAAAAGGACATTCTTACAATTCGTCCATAGTTTTTCTTTTGGGGTTCAGGTTCTGATTCCTTATTTTCCCCTGTGTTATCCGTATTCTCCTTATCTCTCTCCTCCACATTCTTTTTTTGAAATTCAGGATTGTCCAGCTTCTCCAATGTCTTTTCCGGATTATGTAATTCGTCACACGATACCTGAAGTATATCTGCTATACTACTAAGCATCATCATATCCGGAAGGTTCTTTCCATTTTCCAATTTCATTACCAAACGAATTTTTTCACCGGAAAGCTGATTTGTCACTTGGTCAGGCACCACCAGAACATATCCTCTTGTACCTGCCATTTGATATTGTTCCATCGGTTCTGTATGAATTGCTGTTTCTGCAATTTCAAGAACATTTCCGGCTAATGTAATTTCGCTTTTCTGCTCTAACTCTTTTTGAATCTTCTCTACATAATTCCATGTATCACAGTGAATGAAAAATTCATTTGCAGACAGGCTTACAGGTTTTAATCCAAGCATACAACGTAAATGATTGTAATCAGACAATGCTAAGGCTTCCACCGGATAAGTATCTGTTGCATAAAGATAATAAATCAGTTCATCTTCTACCTCACATTGCTGTCTGGTAAATTCTATCATTGGCTCCATGGATTTTTTAGTCAGTGGGGCATCCAGGGCAACACCCGCATCATATGGATAATAAGCCTCCATATTCGCCTTATATCCTGCTCCCATAGAAAGACCTGCAAATATCGTACTCAGGGATACAGTTAAAAGGATTGCGATAACTGCCATAAGTTTTCCGGCAGAATCTACTTTTCTTCCAATCTGCCCCAAATAAAACAGGTTGATGTCCTTATATTTTCTGCGCTTACTTTTATTCAAAAGTCTTAACAGCAAAATTGGTAAATTACGATACATTTCGTATATTCCTGTTGCTGTCAAAATCACAGCGCCAGTCATCCAAAAATAGAATACATTGGTTTGAACTGATAATCCTTTTGCGAGGAAACAGCCTCCGGTAAAGATACATAAGATGGATAAAATAATCAGCGTAATATGAAATCTTAAGGAATGCTTCTTTCCGTTTTCGTTTTTCTGATGATCATAGAGCATATCTACAATTTTACGTCTGCGGATCACCTTTGCTGCACGTAGTATTCCGATACCGTACATAAACATAAAAAATATAAAAGCTGTTGCAAACGCCTTTATAGAAAAAGAAATACGATAGGCATGTGACATCTCAAAAATATGATTGATGATCTGCACCAGCACTCCGGAAAGTCCAACTCCCAAAAAAGTTCCTATAAAAAATGCAGCCATTCCAATCACACCATTTTCAATAAAAAACAGTTTTTGAATATTTGAAGTTTCCATACCCAGTAACTCATAGGTGGCAAATTCCTTTTTCCGTTCTTCCAGCATAAAGCGTATTGCATAGCTGATTACAAAAGATGCAATCAATGCTACAAGAACGGACATTCCCAATATACCTGATGTCAGCATGGACATATTTTCGGACATCGAGAGAACCTCTTTTGAAAATCCAAGTGCAAGAAAGGAATACATCATGGCAGCAGTCAGAGTAATCGTAACAAAATAGATCACATAATTTCGTATGCTTTTTTTCATATTTTGTATTGCAAGCTTAATATACATCACTTACCCCGCCTCCCATCATGGTAAGAACATTCAGGATTTTATCAAAAAATACCTTCCGGGTGTCCCTTCCTTTTAAAATTTCCGTAAAGATTACACCGTCACGTAGAAATAAAATCCGATTGGCATAGCTTGCCGAAAACGCATCATGTGTTACCATCAAAATGGTTGCTCCCAGGTTTTCATTCATACTCTGCATGGTAGATAAAAGCATCTGAGATGAGTGGCTGTCCAAGGCTCCTGTTGGTTCATCAGCCAAGATCAGTTTTGGGTGATTGATAATTGCTCTGGCACAAGCACATCTCTGCTTCTGTCCACCGGAAACCTGATATGGATATTTGTCCAAAATATCAACAATATTCAGACTTTTCGCAATCTCTTCCACTCTCGGTTCTATTTCCCTGACCGGAATATGATTAATCGTCAGAGTCAGCGCAATATTCTCGCTTATGGTTAAAGTATCCAGCAAGTTAAAATCTTGAAAAATAAATCCCAGATTCTCTCTCCGAAACTTTGCAATCGCCTTTTCTTTAATTTCGGTTACATCTGTACCATCCAAATAAATATGACCTGCGCTTACCGTGTCTATGGTAGAAATGCAGTTCAGCATCGTTGTTTTTCCGGAACCTGAAGTTCCTACCACTGCTACAAATTCTCCCTGCTCAACAGAAAAATTTACACCATCTAAAGCACGAGTAATGTTCGGTTCTGTACCATAATATTTTTTTAAATCCTTTGTCTGTAAAATTGTCATAATCACTACTTCCTTTCTTTGTTGATGAGCATATAGTAAAGGTCAAATGTTGCAGAAATGTCCTAAAATTCTTTTTTTCTAAAATATTTTTTAAAAAAGGCAGCCTGATAAACAGACCGCCCGATTGTTATCGTTGGGGAAGAAATATAGAGAACGTTGATCCTTTTCCCACTTCTGATTCAACTGTGATGTAGCCACCCTGCATAGTGATAATCTCACGTGCCAGGTATAATCCTATTCCAATCCCATCCACATCATGTACAGCTTCTTCCCGATAAAATCGTTTGAAAATAGTTGCCTGGACACTTTCCGGAATGCCTCTTCCCGTATCCGTTACGGCAATTTCCAGATACATCTCCCAGTCCTGTACCGTTACGTGAATATTACCGCCTTCCGGTGTATATTTTACTGCATTATCTAAAAGATTAAACAATGCCTCTGAAGTCCAGCGACTATCATGTGAAACTGTTAAATTTTCAGGACAATCTACAGATAAATGAATGTGTTTTCTCTCCATAGGAGCAAGAACCCCATTGATCGCATCGACAAGTGTATCTGCAATAACTGTTTCTTTCTTTTCCAGGGTGATCACACCCGTTTCTAATCGTGATGTTTTCACCATTCCCTGAATCAAAAAATCCAGTTTATCTAACTGACTGGCAGTAGCATGTAAAAATTCCTCACGCGTCTCCTCAGTAATCTTTCTGGTTAGCATCGTGTCGTTGAGCATTTTTAGATTTGCTATCGGTGTTTTGGTCTGATGCGAAATATCCGATACCAAAGACTGTAATTCTGCTTTTTCTTCTTCTACTTTATGCCTGGTTTCCTGCATCACATGATATAGCCTTTCCAGGCGATGGCTGATGCGCGCTAACAGCGTTTCCGCTTCATAATTTATTTGCGGCCGAACGGTACTATCCATCATTTCATCTAATGTCCGGCATAGCCCATCTGTAAATACCGATAGTTTCTTTTGAAAATAATGCAGAAAGACTGCACCCCAGAAAAATAGAAGAATCATTACACTGAAACCGCCAAGTATCATCCTTATATCTTTTGTCAAGACATAAAGGAGGAACAACAAAAGAATCGAGGTCAGAGAAGCGCCTCCCACGATCAGCCGCAGAAAAGTTCTGGTTGATAAATTCTGTAATTTCATCGTGATTCACCGCCTATCCATTGATATCCCATTCCGTAGGCAGTTTTAATATATTTTCGCTCATCCGTTTCAATCTTTTTGCGGATGCGGCTGATAATCGTAGTAAGCGTATGCTCATCGATAAAATCCCCATCAATATCCCACAATTTTTCAATCAGCTGCCGTTTCGTTAATATAATGTGCGGATTTTTTACAAATAAAAATAAGGTACGGTATTCTTTTGGTGTAAACTCTATCGCCTTGCCCTCCAAAACTGCACTCTGCTCGGAGAAGTCAATTTTCAAAACTTCATCTTCAAATACATCATGCTTTGGTGTCCGCAATTCCATATTTGCAAAAACAGCGGCTATTTTTTTGCAGAGAACCATCACTGAAAATGGTTTTGTAATATAATCTGTACATCCGGCTTCATAGCCTTTCAGCATATCGCCTTCTTTATCATTTGCTGTGATAAACATAATATAGGTATGCTGCCCTCTTCCTCTGATCTCATCACATAAATGCAGACCGTTTCCATCCGGCAGATTAATATCCAGCAGAGCAATATCAAATTCACCCTTTTTCAATCGTTCTACTGCATTCTGAAAACTGTATGCAGAGGTTACTTCATAACCATCTGCAGTAAGATTATAAGCCAGCGTTTTATTTAATACTTTATCATCTTCTACAATTAAAATTTTCCTCAATCCAGCTTCTTCCTTTCCCATCTTCTAAACTTGTCGTTATTTTAAACCTCAAATGTTGCAGAAATGTCCTAAATACCGTTTTTCTGATGTTCATCATTCCAAAACATAGATTGATTATATCCTATTTTCTTTCAGGAAAAAATGTTTTCCATAAAAAAATGCTTTTGCCGAAATCCACACTTTTCAGCAAAAGCATTTTTCTCTTATTCCATTGACCGCATTTGTTCAATCAGGGATTGTTTTTTCTGCCTGCGGATTGTCCAAACGGATAAAATAAGCTCTACTGTCACAAGTACTACTACATATACTCCCATCTGCAACCATGGAAATTCGTAAGGAAGGATTCGTCCAGCGTAAGCACTGATACTGAATTTTCTCCATACCAGAAGCGTAATTGGCAGTCCAATGGCAAGCATAAGCAAAATACTGCTAATCACATATCCCATTCCTTCCCATACTGTCATTTGCGCTAATTGTTTCGGCGCTAACCCAATCGAACGCAGCACGCTATTTTCCTGTCTGCGCGAATATTGATTGGAAAGTGTGGTGTTGATAAGGTTGATCACACCAAACAAAAAGATAAACCATGAAATCACCTGCATTATGCCATATGCTACATTCATATACCCAAAACTATCTACTCGATCCTCAAAGGTATCTAAGCCAATATCGGTATGCGAAACAACAAGATTCTCCAAAGCCTTTCCCACTTTTTCGGATTTCTCCGGATTGCAGACAATGTCCCAGGAGTAATCAAAATTAGTTACATCTGGTATTAATTTCTGAAACAGTTCTTCCGACAAAAACATCATTGGTCCATCCACTCCGATTGGACCATGTCCACTGGCAAAAATAGTTTTTTCCAAATCATAAAAACCTGATATGGTTACAGGAATTGTTTTCTCTCCCAATGAAAGTTCTATGGTTTCACCCAATTTTTCCTTCCCATCAAAACCACGATAATCGTATGGCAATAAAATGCCATTGTTATCAGGCATACTTCCCTCTACAACAGTTTGTGCCACAAGTTTCCTATTTTTCTTGGTAATCATATCGCAAACACCACGCGTAGTAATTTCATGGGAAGTGGCTTCAAAACCTGCTGATTTCCTTGTGACCAGAATCTCTTCCACTCCATCAATATCCAGGATTTCCTGTTTCAATTCTTCATTCAATGGATTTCCCTGTTTGAGAAGATCAATATGTTCCTTATCCGAATCCATATAAATCTTGTAATCCCCATTTTTAAAATACTGTCTTGCCAGTTTTTCCGGCGATTGCAGAATCAGCAAAGAACTAACAGCCAAAAGCAGAATCCCGCCCAAACTTAAAGAAAACACAATACTGGCTGTTTTCTTCCAATCCCTGCGAAAGTTCAGCATTCCGAGAGAACAAGGGCTAATCTTTTTTCTCTTCTCCCGATTCTTTATCTTCTTTTGAAGAGAAGTAAAACGAACTGCTTCAACTGGTGAGATATTTGCGGCTAATTTCACAGGTTTTCGGATAGACAGACAAATCATGATCCAGCAGATCAATACTGTACATCCCATCACGAAAAGATATCCTGAAAGAGAAAAACCTTTGGGAAATAACAAAAGTGTCACTCCTAAACCAAGTAAAATCCCGATAGACATACCCTTCCATCCTAAAGAGTGTCCCTCTTTTTTTACAATACGCATAATCTGCTTTTTGCTAGCACCAACAGTTCGGAGCTGACCATAACTTTTTATTTTATCAATAATGGAAATACGGAAAATACTTTGAATTACAACGCAGCCACCTACCAAAACGATACCGGCAAAAGCCATAAGTAGCAAAACATTCTCCATGGAAATGTCTCCGTCAATATAACGGAAGTACGCATCATGAAATCCAACTCCAGGTATCTGCAACTCCTCTTTGATCTTCTGAACGTCAGCTTTAATAAGTTCTCCGTCTAACTGATCTATATGATTCAGATGTACATAGGCAAAGTATCCGTCAGGTTCATACTTCGTACACTGCTTTAGCATTTCTTTGGAGATCAGAAAAGAGTACATATTTTGTTTTTCTTGCCCTGTTGTATCTAAGATGCCTGAAATAGTATATTCACCTGAAAAACTTTCCGTATCCAATGTAACTGGATCACCGATATGACAGTCAGGGAAGAATTTTGAAAGCCATTCTTTACTTACCACAATCTCATTTTTCTCTTTCGGTAAGTCTCCATCTGCCAAATTCATTTGGGAACGTGCCATATACAGAGTTTCTTTATCCGTATAAGCAAAGAATCCTTTAAATCCCTGTGTAGAAACTTCTTCCCCGTACATATAGTATTCTCCCACACGTGCAAATTCCGGCACTTCTCTTAACTCTTCTATATGCACTTCATCTACCTGTACATAAGTTGCTTCATAAGTATCTATCACTTTCTTCTTTTCTGTTTGCATCAGTGAAACTCCAGCCAAACCGGAAAGACTGATTAAAAAAGCAGCTAAAACTACTGATATTATTACCATGACATTTCTTCGTTTTTCGCTTTTTAAATTTCTCTTCGCCAGATTCTTGATAATTCCGTTTGTATTATTTTCAAAAGGCCAAGTCATAGCCTGCCACCTCCTTATTCTGTTATCTTAATTCGCTCTACCAAAGATTGTTTCCGCATATAACGGATGGCATATATTGAGTAAAGTACCTGCACGAACATGAGTAGTACAGCAAAAAATGCTACAACGTTCGGACATTTTTATATTAGTCGGGTCTACTTCCTTAGTCTATAATCCGTAATCTCTCAACCAACGGAGTTTTTTGTAAACTGTAAAAAGCTGAAATAGTAATCGTCAAAATAATCAGAACTACCACAATGCAATATACAGTAAACAATGCTAATGGAAATGTATATGACAAATAGAAAATCCCTGCACTTATCAAGCCTTTTATCAATATCTGCCCTAAAATAATTCCCAATATCAGAGTAAGTATCAAGCTCCCTATCGCCAATACACAACTTTCGCATAGTGCCATTTTTTCTGTTTGTTTCCTAGTCATACCGATGGATTGAAACATAGCGTATTCCCGCTTTTTTGTTGCTATATTTGTAATAATTGTACTTGCGAAAGTAATGATACTAAAAAGTAGCAAGAATAGTGTTACGCCTATGATAGATATTCCTACCTGCCTTATAGTAGCTTCTTTTGAAGCAATTGCTTCTCGCATAGTCGTCAGCGTTAATCCATCTGACATATCCACTAATTTCTCTAAAGATATTGTGGTGTGTTCCAATTCGGTATCATTTGCCTTTACAATCAACCTAATAGAAACATTAAAAGAAACCGAATTTTCTGCTATCAATTCAGTGGGCATTAAAAACCAGCCGCCATAAATTGCTGTATTTGAATACAGATCACCATCTAATACGCCTCCCACCGTATAAGTTTTTTGGGTGCCATCCCCAAATGTAAATTCTACTGTATCGCCTTTAGAAATACCTTCTACACCATTTACAGCAACGATCTGGTTAGATTGAACAAGCTGTTGATAATTCAAATCGCCTGATTCGCTGAATTGCTGAATAGAGGCAAAATCATTATCGGTAATAATAGAAAGTTGATCTTTGCCTGTGCTATTTTTCCCTGCCCAACTAATATCTGTTTCAACAACTTGCTTTATATTGCTAATGCTTGGAAACTCCATTATCTTTTGTTTGAAGTTTTCAATCTCTGAAACTTTCTCGCTGTATTTACCAGTAGTTTCAATCGCAAATTGTCCATACTGGTAGACATCTTTCTTTACAATAGACTCTGGATCAATGGAAGCGGTGTATGTCGCAGCTAAGACGAATAAAAGCCCGCTTAGACCCAAAGAAAGCACAGAAACTAAAATGCTTTTCCAGTGTGATGTTATGCTTATGATTGCTAGCCCCAAAGAAGATAATTTTCGTTTTTCTTTGTTAGTAACCTTACAATCAAAGCGTTCCATCATATATTTGCTGGAAAGGATCGGGGAAATGCTGAGGGCTATTTTTGTAGGTCTATTTAACGATACTTTTACAACGAAATTGATGATAAGACTAATGATTATCCCCCAGAATACCGCAGCGATCCAATCCCAACCATCAGGTTGCAACAAATATCCAGCAAGGTCACCAATTAATAGACCAATCGGAACCCCAATTCTACATAAAAATTTTCTTTCGTAGCGGATGATTTTCTTTGTTTGCTGCTGTGTCATTCCGACAGTACGAAGCTGCCCAAATTGCCGCACCTGATTTACAACAGACAAATAGAAAACATTGTAAATTACTAAAGCACTCACAATTATAATGAAGATTGCCACCCCCATAAGAACCATGTTTTTCTGATTTAATAGTCCTCCGTTGGGCAAACTATCCATGAATAAGTCGTTTCTTGTTACATGATGAATATCATATTTTGAAGATATATTATCGACCGCAGAAGAAAAACCATATTGCGTCATTTTTGTGGCATCAACAATGGTAATTGAAGCATCATATCCATTTTCTGTTTCAGTTACTTTGATGGATTCGATATTTTCCTCTGAATACAACAACTCAATTTGCTGCTGGGAAAGATCATAAAAAACAACTTGTGGCTGCCCTTCTGCCATTCTATCTTTTGTAGTTTCATATCCGCTTTCAAACATAATCAACATCATGAGTAGTGCTGTTGCAAAGACTATCGTAGTAAGCGAGAAAACCTTTTTAACTCGGTTTTTATCTATGTCATTTTTAGCAATTTTTTCCGTAATAGCGTTGGTGTTATTTTCAAAAGGCCATGTCATATGATCGCCTCCCTAACTTACAATCTTTCCATCCTCAATCCGAACAATCCGATCCGCAAGTCGGGCAATCTCATTGTTATGTGTAATCATTACCACTGTCTGGTGAAACTCATAACTGGTTCGTTTGATCAATCCCATAACATCTGCACTGGTTTTCGAGTCGAGGTTCCCTGTAGGTTCATCGGCAAGCACAATCGCAGGCTTTGCAACTAAAGCCCTTGCAATCGCAACTCTCTGCTGCTGTCCTCCTGAGAGGTTATTCGGCATATTCTTTAGTTTATCTTCCAGAGCCAGCATATGAACCACCTCGTCCATAAATCCCTGATCTACCGTATCTCCATCCAGTTCTACCGGAAGGACAATATTCTCATAAACATTCAAAATCGGAACCAGATTATAATTTTGGAAAATGAAACCAATATTTCTTCTCCTGAAAATCGTCAGTTCTTCATCGTTTTTCTTTGCCAGTTCTTCTCCCCGTACAATAACTCTTCCGCTGGTAGGCGTGTCCAGACCTCCCATCATATGAAGCATCGTGGATTTTCCGGAACCTGAAGTGCCTACTACCGCTACAAATTCACCTTCTTCCACTGAAAAATTCACACCATCCAGTGCCTTTGTAATATTCGGTTCTGTACCATAATATTTTTTTAAATCGATTGTCTGTAAAATACTCATATTCTATAAGCTCCTTTCTGCCTTTCTTTATGATGACTCTATTATAAAATACAAATGTCACAGAAATGTCCGAGAAAAGAACAAAATTCAAGGAATTTCAGCCTGAATTGTTACAAATCTCGGACATTTCAAAAAAATTACAAAAGATACCAAATATGATATTTTGCTGTTCTTGATTTTATCTGTGACTAAAATTCTATTTAATACATCACAGCAAACTGCCTTTCAATCCCTTCTTGAAAACCAAGATAACTTTTTCAGCTCCCCAAAATGACATAGTTACAAGTTTGTAGCTTTGTTTTTCCATTTCTATAAGTTTAGCATTTATTTTTTCAGTTACATTTTCAGTAGTAATATTTTCTATTAATACGGTTTGATACATCATTATATCCATTCCTTTCGCTTCGCTCAGGCACAAAACGCAATGAAAATGTTTCCCTGAGCTTATTTTTTCTTTATAATTCTTCTTGTAGGGAACTCGGTATACTACAAATCACGAGGAGGTGAGTGGGCTGTCCGGCTTGCCGGATGACCGTATCATTATATGTGTAGACTGTCTTTTCAGGCACAAATAAGTGTGACACCAAGCACGAAATCTTATCTCTGTTTAAACAACTTCGTTTATGGCTTAGACAGTCAGTCAATTCCGTCTCTCCCTATAATCTTTAGCGAACCGCTCTGGTTCTGAAAGGAGTCCCTATGGCTTTAAAAATCGTGTACAAAATCTGTTGTGGCATTGATGTCCACAAGACTTTTGTAGTCGCCTGCATTGCTTCTACTGACAAGCACGGCGTTACCTCTTACGAGCGCCACCGTTTTTCTACCTACACGAAAGGTTTGAAAAATTTGTTACAATGGCTACTCGAACATAATTGCAAGGATGTCTGTATGGAATCTACTGGTAAATACTGGATTCCTGTTTATAACATTCTCGAAAAAGATTGTTCGATTGTCCTTGCTCATCCAAAGTATGTTAAGGCTATCCGTGGAAAGAAAACTGACAAGAAAGATGCCAAATGGATTGCTGACCTGTTTAAGCATGACCTTGTTGCCGGTAGCTTTATGCCTCCTGCTGACATCCGCCAGCTTCGTGACCTTATGCGCTACCGTTTCAAACTGACCTGCTTCAAATCAAGCGAAAAGAATCGTTTGCAGAACTGTCTCACGGTTTCCAATATCCAGTTGGGAAACGTTGTTTCGGACACCTTCGGCAAATCTGCTCAGGCAATACTGGATAAGATTTTAGAAAACCCTGAAGATACTTCCTTTGACCTTGAACCCCTTGTTTTCAAAAGTTTGAAAAAGAAACTTCCCGAACTGCGTGATGCCATTGACGGCTATATCACACCGGAACAAGCAGGAAAACTCAAGATAATCAAGGCTCATTATGAAAGCCTTGAATCCCGGAAAGCAGAGCTTGAAGAACTCATTCTTGCGCTCGCCGCTCCCTATCAGCAGGAACTCGCCATTCTTCAAACCGCTCCTGGTATCAGCAGTGACTTCACTGCCATCGGAATTATTTCCGAAATCGGTACCAATATGGAGGCTTTTCCTTCGGCGAAACACTTATGCTCATGGGCTGGTCTTGCTCCGACCAACAATGAAAGCGCAGGGAAGAAAAAATCTGTCCGGGTTTCCAAAGCCGGATGCTATATCAAGCCGCTTTTAGTACAGTGCGCAAACGCTGTTGTTAAAAACTCAAAGCATCCTGAAATGCGTAACCGTTATCTCCGTCTCAAAAAGCGTCGCGGTCACAAGAAAGCAATCATTGCCATAGCAAGAATGCTTCTTACCGCATTATACCACATGTTGAAGAACGGCGAAAACTATAATGCAGAACTTTACAGGAAATCAGACCTGCCTCCAGTTGACCGTGAAATTACGGTAGAACAGGCAATCCTTATCGCAAGAAATCAGGGTTATAAAATCAAGTCAGCAACCGCATAACCTTAACTTCTCAATATTCAATTTTTAAAGCAGCCACCGAAAGATGGCTTATTTGTCGTGTGCTTAAGGGAATGGATACCCTCTACTTCTCATTTTCAATCTTTGCCTCCATTATTTAATATTCGTTTTTAACAAAAATTTTATATCTAATTTTAGATTATCCACATAAACACTATACTTTCAAGTATTTTAAAGTATAGAAAACCATTCATTTTACCACGATTGAATGAGCCTTGATATGATAACAAAACAGCACTAAAAAGCAGTCAATCCTAAAGACTAACTGCTTTATTTGTAGTAATATTAAGTTTGCAAAATTGCATTTTGCAATTTTATTGATTGAAGCATAATCAATACTCACTTTTATCCGATATTGAGTAAACTATGAACTACCCATGGTTGAACTGTAATCATAACTATAAATATATAAATTGCATATAACATTATTTCGACCATGTCATTAACATTTTCGGACTGAAGCCTTTTTCTAAAATTAATGGGTAAGATTTTTGACAGCAGATAATATATCAAATATCCTAAACATGCTCCTGCTGTATTTATAATAAGGTCATTTATATCTGTTGCCCCCCAGCCAAACATCTGAACAATTTCAATAGATAAGGAAAACAGAAAGCCAGTTAGTACAACATTCTTTATATGACGATACTTCTTATACAGTAATGGTAAGAAAAAGCCCAAAGGCACAAATAAAACAAGATTAAGTATGGTATCTATTGGTCCACTTATCATACCCCAAAATGGAATTATAGAAATTTGGGGACGAAATGATATTGTGCTTGTATAACCAATACCTGTTACAGTTAAAATTCCAAATAAATAATAACAAAACACAAATACAGCGGTAATATGAAAAATGCTTTGTTTGCGTCCCGATTTTTTAAGATATAAAAAATACAATATAAGAACTGGAATTATAAACACATACCCACTTATTGAGCGAATAAGAATATCGGAAATTGGTAACATATTTTCACTCCTTTACATGAACTCATTACATATATTTGCCAGTCCGTTTCTTTCATAAGAATAACAGCAAAAATTTAAAATTATCCAACGAAAAATCGAAAATTTTTCTTAAACTTTTTATATAAAATTTCTGGTACCAGAATACTGCCTGCAAGTAAAATCATCAGTAGAGCAACCATTTCTTTGATTGGATAAGAAAAAACAAAATAAGATATCTCGGTTTTCATATACCATCCAATCCCGCAAATCAATATTGTACCAACGGTCAATATCAGAACACTCAGCAACAGCCAGGTAAAAATTCCTTCTGCAAGGAACATCCGCTGCAACTGCTTTCTGGTCATTCCCACACGATTCATAATGGCACATTCTTTTTTTCGAAGTAACATGTCCGTTACCCTTACATTTAAAAAATTCATAATCCCAATAAAGATCAGGCATCCGCTGATTACCAGAAGCAACAGCCTGCTGGTCTGAATATACTCCTGTTCTTTTAATAAAAGGTCTGACCGACTCTCCATCTGGAATAAATTTAATTGCTCCGCATATCCGTTTTCAGACTGAAATTCCATATTTTCTGTTTGGATCATTCCCTTTAACCTGTTTTTGCAGCCGGATTCCTGTTCCTTTTCTACAGAAAAGCTCATTTCAAAGGTCTGTGGGGTCAGATTCTCTGACAGGTTTTCAAAGGTTTCCTCTGTTACAAGAAGAAGATTGGTATTTCTGCCATCCCAGCACAACTCTAATTCCGGAAATCCTTCCTTTGTAATATCCAGATACCCGCAATTTACCAGTGTCTCTGGAAGCAGATCGGACATATCGGTTCCCACCGGAACCAGATCATACACTTCTATTGTATTTCCAAGCTGCTCCAATGCCTGCTCTTCTGCATATTCTGATACTCTGTGATCATGGAGAAGAATCGTTCCGTTTTCGTGTGTAAATGTTTCCCAGTCTGCTGTTATCTCCTGCTCTTTCAAAAATTCCTGCAGTTTTTCTTTTTCAGAAGAAGAAATTTTTTGGATTACAGTCGGAACGGTTTCCCCGTCATTTAATAACTTGATGCTATCCCGACCTTGTTTCCCGATAATAGGGTAAAATCCCTGGATCTTTGTTTCATCCTGCAGGCTGTTTCCGGCAGTCTGCTTGATGTTCTCCAAGAATTCTTTCGGGAAAAAGACCATATTTTCTGTATCCGGGGAAGTTTCCATCAGTGTGCTGCAGGCTTCCTGTGTGATACGGATTTGAAAATCAGGTTCTTTCATAAACTGGTTTTGCAGATCTACTCCCTTTACAATCACCGAAGATCCAAGCGCTAAGCCGCAACCTATGGTCAGAGAAATCATGGTGATGAAAAAAGCCTTTTTATTGTAAAACAGATATCTTCTGGCCAGATAAACTTCCGGCTTGTTTCCAAAACTTTGGAAAACTGCTTTCTTTTTCTTTGTTTGTTTCTTCTCTGCAACATTCCCAGTTCCATAGTTCATACATTCCAGAGGACTCAGGATTTTGATTTTTTGCTTTACCAGAAGTATCACAACACCCAAAGTCATTGCCACTGGCAGAATGGCTATCAGAAAGAACACAGGCTGATAGAAAGAAATCCCCTCCAGTTCTTCTGCCTGTCCAAGATACAGTTTTCCAATGACAGAGGGCAGGATTCCAAGTACCACCAGACTGCCTATGGCAACGCCTGCAAGGCTTCCCTTCAAGACAACTTCCATCATCTGCCGAAATATCACTTGTATAATCTGATGCTGCTGTACCCCGACTACTTCCATCAGACCATATTGCTGTAAATCTTTTCCTAATGATAAATTCAAAATATTATAGATGAACAAAAACATACACAGCAGAATCAGGAAAGAGAACAAGGCTGCAAATCCATAGCTTCCCAGCATTCCTTCCACTGCCCGGTATGCAGCCGAATCCATGCTGACGATCCGCTGCCCTTCTTTCAACCGGATATCTTCCTGCAACTGTTGTTCCATCTGTATGCCACTGACAGAATCCTTTTCCGGTTTCAGCAGTATCCTGCAGGGATTCCATCCAGCTCCGCTTTCTTTCAGTTTCTTCTCGGATAAAAATGCAATGGAAAAACTTGCCCCCTGATTCTGATATTCTGTAAAATATCCGGAAAGCTGAAACGTCTGTTGTCCGGTTCCTTTTGTTTGGAAAAGATCATTCCAATAAAAATCCAGCTTTAATTCCATTCCCACCTTTGGATCCGAAATTCCCAGATACGTTAAGGTTTTGGTGGAAAGCATGATTTCGTTTTCCTGTTTGGGATACGTTCCTATGATCTGTGTATAGGCCGGACAGAGCATAGTTTCAAATGCTGTTTCATCTGCCACAACACAGTCGCAATATTTTATCGTTTGATCGCATAGTTTTCCGGCAAATTTTTCTTTTCCCGTTTCTGCTATGTAGGAAAGCGTATGCAGCTGTCCTGCCATTTCTTCTGTACCATTTTCAAGATACGTTGACACCGTCATTCCATCTGTCCGGATATGTTTCTGGATGTCCACCTGGATCTTCCCATAGGCAAAACTTATCATACAGAAAATCACTCCAACGGTAAGTGCAACTGCCAGAAACAAAAGGCGGTTTTTGTTCCGGTTCTGCTTTCGATAAGAATCCAAAAGCACTTTTTCTGCCGGACGGTGATAATCATAGTCTTTCATCTTCCACCACCCTTCCGTCTTTCATGCGGATGATCCGATCTGCCATGGCAGCGATTTTTTCATCATGGGTAACCACAAGCATGGTCTGCTGATATTGCCTGCTGATCTTTTTTAACAGTTCCATAACAGAGGCGCTGGTTCTGGAATCCAGATTCCCCGTCAACTCATCCCCTAACAGAATGGTAGGATGGGTGTAGACAGCTCTGGCAATGGCAGCTCTCTGTTGCTGTCCTCCCGATAACTCATCCGGCATCTGAAAGAGTTTCTCTTCGATCCCCAAAGTTTTTGCCAAATGGAAAACCTCTTTTTCATTTACTGTCCTCTCCAGTAATTTTGCCGGAAGCACGATATTCTCAAACACATTCATGGCAGGAATCAGATTATATTTTTGAAAAACAACACCAATGTGCCATCTGCGAAAAGAAATCTGTTCTTCTAAAGATAATTGCGTCAAATTTACATCATGCACATAAACACATCCATGGGTTGGCTTTTCCAATCCGCTGATTAAATTTATCAGGGTTGACTTTCCGCTTCCGGAAGCACCAATGACTGCAATAAACTCCCCTTCTTTTATAAAAAAGGATACATCATCAACGGCTCTTATATAATTTTCTCCATTTTGATATTCTTTTGTAAGTGAAACTAATTTTACAGCTGCCATAGTATCCTCCATATATTTCTTTATCTCGGCAAAAAAATAGAAAATGCAGATCCCTTTCCCACCTGTGATTCCACCGTAACGTAGCCGCCCTGCTGTGTCACAATTTCCCTGGTCAGATAAAGACCGATTCCAACACCCGGCTGATTATGAATCTCTTCTTCCCGGTAAAACCTCTTGAAAATAGATGCCTGATTGCTCTCTGAAATTCCTTTTCCGGTATCAGATACTTTTATCTCCACATACATTTCCCATTGCGCTACAGACACATGGACACTTCCCCCTGTCGGGGTATATTTTACCGCATTGTCCAACAGATTAAAAATCGCTTCTTCTGTCCACTTACTGTCATGGGACACACGCACATCCTCCGGACATTCCACAGATACATGGATCTTTTTTTGCTCTGCGGAATATACGATTCCGCTCATAGCCTGCGCTAACGTATCATATATAAAGTGATCTTCTTTTTCTAATTGAATCACCCCGGTTTCCAAACGGGAGGTTTTCACCAATGCCTGTATTAAAAAATCCAGCTTATTGATCTGTCCTCTTACACTTTTCAGAAACTCATTTTGCTCCTGTTCTTCCAGGGATTTTGTCAAAAGTGTATCTACAATCATTTTCATGTTGCTCACCGGAGTCCTGACCTGATGGGAAATATCTGACACCAGGGACTGTAATTCCTGTCTCTCTGCTTCTACCTTCCGGTTGCTTTCCTGCAGAATATTATACAGACGCACCAGGCGGTGATGGATACGGGCAAAAATCGTCTCTCTGTCGGATACATTTTCAGGTTCCTGACTGCGGTTCATCATGTCATCCAGGATCTGGCACAGTTCAGAAGTAAAATTTGACAGTCTCATTCCCAACAGTTGTACCATAAAAAGCATCCATAGTGCAGCGCAGACTGTTAATGCCAGCCCAACCCATAACACTGCGATATTTTTGGTCAGAAAAAAGGAGACCAATATGATTGCTGTCATTGAGAGTACCATGCCGGCAGTCAGCCAAAAAAACATCTTTTTTACAGAGGTTTTCTTTCCTATCATGCTGTTTCACCTCCGGTCCATTTATATCCCATGCCATATACGGTTTTGATATATACCGTTCCATCTGTCTCAATCTTTCCCCGGATGCGGCTTAACGTTGTCGTTAACGTATGCTCGTCCACATAATTTTCTGTACAGTCCCATATTTTTTCCAACAACTGCTTTCTCGTTAATACACGATTGCGGTTCTGACAGAACAGGTTCAGCATCCGAAACTCCAAAGTAGATAAGGTCAATGGCTTCCCACCCAGCATAGCTGTCTGCTCTGCAAAATTTAAAAACAACCTGCCATCATCAAAGACATCCTGCATGGACACATGATGCCCCATCATACGCAGTACATTTTCCACTTTTCTCTGCAGGGAATAAATGGAAAAAGGTTTTGTGATATAATCTACTGCTCCAAGTTCATACCCCCGGATCTCATCACTTTCCCTGTCATTTGCAGTCAAAAAGATTACAATGGTATCGCTATATTTTTTCCGGATTGTTTTTGCAATCGCATATCCATCTCCATCTGGAAGATTGATATCCAATAGTACCAGATCAAACGGTTGGCTCTTCAGCACTTCCATGGCTTCTTTTACCGTTTCCACCGAAACAATCCCATAGGATTCTGACTGTAGGTTGTAAACTAACATTTTATTCAAAAGTTCATCATCTTCTACGATTAAAATCTGTTTCATTCCTTTTCATCCTTTGCAACAATTTTGCTAGCATTTCCATTCTTATTTTACAACAGAAATGTCCTAGAAATGTTACAGATTGAAAAATTTATGATTTTCTTTTTGAAATCTTAAAAATCTTTTGAAACACAAAAAGAAGATGCATGTCACCACACACCTTCTCGTCACTTGCTAAAATCACTTTATACCTCTTGCCTGACTTTAAAACCAATGAATTTTTTCTTCTCTGAATTGGGGCGTATCACTCTTTTGATACGGATCGTAGTTATGAAGATTACAGCCGAATTCCTTCAAGGATTGAATTTGATCCTCTGCTGACCATTCAATCAATGAAATTCCATCAAATTCTTCAATATCCCCATTATCCATCACATTTTTAAAATACCATTCAACAATGGTCTGATTTTCTTTATGAAAAAACTGTTTGATATCCCAAGCGATTACACTCCCCCTCATATTCCATTCCTGAAACCAATGCTTTACGGTTTCACGATTGCTATAACATGGTCCCCAGCTTTCTGTATAACTCACGTTCTCTGCAAAAATATCATCCATTCCCAAATCTTTCTTTTCCAGCCACATAGAAAACCATAACCGGATCATCTGTTCTCTCTTGTCCATAATAGAATCCCTCCTATATCAAATTCGTTACAGAACCTCTAAACTCAATCCTTTTTCCCATCTATCAAATCATAACTCATATCCAGAAAATCTAAGATTTTTGCCTCACTTACACTTCCATCTAACAACATGGTGATCCAATACTTCTTATTCATGTGATACCCTGGCAGAAAACCGTAGGTCTGTGTCAGAAGTCCAACCATATCCGGTTCACACTTCACATTGATGATATCTACGGTTCCTTCCTCCTTCAAACCCAGTTTTGATTTTTCAACTCGCAGAATAGCTGCATACCACTTTCCATTTTTATGCCGGAGTATTGCACTCTTAGGAGAACTCTTCCAAAGATATTCCGGAATTGTTCCATATTGCTTTTTTACATATTCAAAGATTTCTTCCCGTTTCAAATATTCCACTCCCCAATGACTCTATTTTATCAATCTCATGATTGTACTTTTCATATTTATCAGCAAGCAGGACGTGCGCCCTGCCTGCTTTCCTATTATAGCATTGTTCCTCTGCTCCTACAATGCAATCTGCAATCCGTTCTTTGATTTTTTCTCATTTTTTAGTAAGCAACCAGTCCATATCCCAAAATGGACTGGGAATTCACCGTATAGCTGTTCTGCTTTACCGCATCTCCGCTGTTTCCCTCAATCGTATGTACCGTAGTTCCATCGCAGCTTTCTACGATTCCTACATGGTCACTGGCTCCGTCATGATCCCAATCAAAAAAAATAATCATGCCGGGACTTGGGACACTTCCTGCCCCCTGCCATTTTCCTTTCTCCTGAAACCAATCTACGCCTGCAGTACAAAGGGAGAACTTTGGTACTGCTCCTTTCTGAATCAACCCTGCCTGATCAGCACACCAGCTGACAAAGCAGGCACACCATTCCTCCCGGCTGTCAAATCCATACCATGACCAGAACTTCTCTCCGCCTTCATTTCCAAGCTGGCTTTTCGCAATGGTGACAAGCTGTCCGTTTCCAAATAGGCCGGCAAACCAACCGCCGCCGGAATAATACCGCATCACATGAGGCACATACTCCGGATCGCCATAACCAGACCAGCCATGGGCGGCTGCCTGCTCCTGGGAAAACTGCAGCGCATTGGCTTCACTGTAACCGCCAAATTTTTCCAACGCCCATGAGATATACCCATTCCCGTAATTATAGCCTTGCCAACTAAGTTTCAGTTTCTCCATATCCTGAGGACTTTCACATCCGGCTTCCCTGACACAATCCGCATAATACTGTATCCCCACTTTGATGGAATAGTCTGCATCCTGAATCGCACCGGGTGTATTGGGATACTGGGTGTTATAAGGACACTCACTGGCCTGCATGGGATCCGTTCCCCTGCCGCCGCTTTCCTGCATCATAATGGCTTGGATTGCCGGAACATATTCCGGGATGCCAAACTCGCTGGCATACTTTTGAATGGCAGGTGTATGCACCAGTACTTCTGCGCTTAATGCCTCACTGCTCTGGGAATTCCCCAAAAAGGCTGCACCCCCAATGATCCCCACAATCAGAATCAGAACGATAAACACTGTGCCTCCACCTGCCATCAGTGCTGCAAATGCAGCTTTCACTGCATGAGCGGCGGCTTCTGCCATGGCTTTCAATCCTCTTCCGGTTGCCTTTGCAGTCTTTGCACTTTGCTTGGCAGTCTGAACCGAGTGCATGGCAGCCCGTTTCGCTTCTCTGGCTGCTTTCATGGATTTGAGTGCTTGCTTTTTCTGTAAGACTGCCTGGGTTTTCACTTTCTGGGAAGAAACCGGAGAGGCTTTCACCACACGGGGCGCTGTTTTTACCGTCCGATTTCCAGCTTCCTTGATCGTTTTCTCTGCTTCCGGCTTGACCTTAATGCTTCTTTTGGCTTCTGTTCGCCCTTTCTTTGCCTTTGTCTGCCCTGCCTGAACGGATGTGCCACCCGTTCCTGTTTCTCCGTCCAAAGAGGCGGCAGTGGCTTCTCTTTGCTTTTGTTTCTGCTCCTTTAACTTCTCATAAGTTTTCACTGCCAGCTTCTTACCGCCACGATAGGCTGCCGAAGCACTTTTCTTTCCCACTCGCTGTTCCACACGCTGGATGCGGTTTCCGGCATATTCTACCGGGGATTCCTCTCCCGTTTCTCTTCCGAGCTTATCTGCCATAATACTGGACTTTTCTTTCGTTTCCAGCATGGCAGAACGCACCAGTTCCTTCGGAAGCCGGGAGGCTGGATTGCGGATCTTTGGACTTTGATCCCGCACTTTTTCTTTGATATCTTTCAATCACACACCTCCCTTCTTCTGTACTTTCTAACGTTCCCTTCCCCGCTTTTTTGCTTTCTTCTGCTGACTCTCCAGCTGTTCCAGTTCCCTTACCGCTTCCTGCACCAGCGGATGATTGGCATAATAGGGAACATAGGATAATAACTCTTTTCCCTTCTCCCCGGTAACTAATGGATATTCTCCCTCGTTATACAGAGGATCCTCTGCATGGTGCAGGGAAAATTCCAAAGACGGGAGCATCTGAGGGGAACGTTTGCAAAATCTCTGGTAATGCCGGAATGCTTCTTTTAAAGATGTACATTCGATACATTCCCCCATCCCATGGAACTCCCCGCACTCCGCTGCAAGAAACGTAATGGTTGTTTTTTCTTTCATGGATTTCACCTCCCTTTGAAAAACTTCTCTTTATCGAACCGCAGACTTCTGTTTTTCTTCTTTACCAAACTTCAAAGGGTGTTGTTCCTGTCTCAGTTTCTGCAGGGTATCCTTCACAGACGGTTGTTTTCCTTCTCTTGCTTCCAGCTTCCCTATCTGCTGTTGCAATCGCTCCGTTTTCTGTTCCAGCTGATGGATACTCCGCATAGACTGGAATAGCACTTTCTGCGTTTGAAAGATGATTCCCTGTTCGGAATTGCGTTCTGTGAGCTTTCGCACCTCTTTTCCACCCGCTTCCAGAAATGCATTCCGCAGATGCCCTTTGGCAACATGCAGTTCTTCCGCCATACTCCCCAGACGATCAATCTTTTGATCCATCGACAGCATCACGCTGTGCAGAGAAGACTGAAGTATTTGTAATCCCTGCGTAAGGTGCATTCCCTTTACCGCAGAGGCAAGGGCATCTTTCCCCTTTTCTTTAAAATCAACAACTGCCTGCTCTGCACGTTTCACAAACTTTGTCTTAAATTCTCCCACCTGAAAACGAAGTGTTTGCACCTGATGTTCCACCTTCTGGATTGTGTTCACCGCAAAGAGTTTGACCTTGCTTTCCTGCATCACACCCAGTTGCTTCTTCACCTCTCCCAATTCCTTTAGGACGGTTCCCAGCTGCATTTCCATGGAATCAATATAGTCTGCCATACGGAGCACGTCCCCTTTTTCCTGCTCCATGCCCTGCTGTTCCAACAATTCCAGCAATGCCCGGATACTACCCTGCTCCCGAAGCGGTTCTTTTACTTCTTGAATCCCTGTGCTTTTTTCTTCCATTTACATTCCCTCCTTCCCAAACAAGTGCTGCCAAAGAAAGTTCAGCAGCACCTTAAATCTCTTTTCGACTAACACTCTCCCGGTTTCGTTGTCATCAAACGGTACAGCTTCGTATTCTTCGGGAAGCTGTTCTCAAATGGAACCAGATTCCCGGAACACCGGATCAGTCCCTTTCCTGCGCCTACATTGGTGATGTAGGATAACTGGTTCTCGGAAATATTCAAAAGGGAAGCTAGTTCATCCCGGTCTGTGGTTGCCTGATTCAAAAGGATCAAAAATTCACTGTTTGCCAGCATCAATCTTGCGGTATCGGATTTTAACAGTTCTTCTACGTTCTGCGTTAAACCTGTGACAAATCCCTGGTATTTACGAATTCTCTTGTAGAGCCGGTAGAAAAAGTCAGCACTATACTGATACCGGAACAAGAGATAAAACTCATCAGCAAAGATCCAGGTGGTCTTTCCCTTCTTCCAGTTCTGGATCACCCGGTTGAAGATGCTGTCCAAGGTGACCAACATACCAAGAGGCATGAGCTGCTCTCCCAGTTCCCGGATATCATAGGCAATGATACGGTTCTTCGTATCCACATTGGTTTTCTGTGCAAAGGTATTGAGACTTCCATTGATAAACAGTTCCGAAGACAATGCAAGTCCTCTGGCCTCTTCTTCCGGCTGGAGCATGAGCTGGCGGTACAAGTCTTTCAAGGTGGGCGCTTCGCTCTGGTAACCGCTTCGGATATAGTCCCGGTACACATCTGCGGTACAGCGGTCCAGAATGGATTTCTCCTTTGCCGACAGATTGCCAGCCCCCACTAACTGTTCAAACAAAGACAGGATAAATTCCGACTTTTCAATCAGCGGATTCTTATCGTTTCCATAGGCAGAGTCCATATCCAGTGCATTCAGATGGGTGTTGGATGTAGCGGAAATCGTAATCACTTCTCCATTCAGTGCTTCTACCAAAGAACCGAACTCGGACTCCGGATCTAAAATGAGGATGTCATCTTCCGTAGACAGGGCAAGATCCACAATCTCTTCTTTTGCCGAGAAACTTTTTCCCGAACCGCTGACACCCAGACGAAAGGAGTTTCCATTCAATAACTTCCTTCGGTCTGCTACCAGCATATTTTTGCTCACCGCATTCTGCCCATAGTAAATCCCACCCGGCTGCATGATCTCCTGGGTATGAAATGGGATCAGCACTGCGGTAGATTCTGTGGTCAGGGTACGAAGGGCATTGATCTTTCGGATGCCATAAGGCAGTACCGTATTGAGTCCATCCACTTGCTGCCACTTCAAAGTTGCCATCTGGCACAAATGCTTTCTTGCCACGGATAAGATGCTTTCCGTATCCGAATCCAACTGTTTCTTGTTGTCTGCCATATGCACCATGGTAAGGATGCCGAACATCATCCGCTGATCCCTGGTGGTCAGGTCATCCAGCATTTCTTTGGTCTCTTTTCTCTGCAGTTCCATATCATAGGGCACAATGGCAGAAAAGTTATTGTTAGCATTCTGGCGTCTCTGCCAATTGGTCACATTGGTTTCCACGCCGAGCAGACGATTTTGGATTTCACGCACTGCTTCGTCTGTTGGCACCGGGAGAATGTCAATGGACAGCATCAGATCCCGGCTCAAATCACATAATTCCGAAATCATGTCATCCTTTACATAACTGGCATAATCCTGCATATACAGCACCCGTCCGTACCGCTCATTGATCTTGAAACAGTCTTTGGAAAACTCCATGGACTGGGGACAGATCCAGTCCTTAAAGCTGCTCCCCCGTTTGGCAAACGCCTTCATATCAAAGGGAAAGCACTGGGGTTCATCTGCCTGGAAAAAATCCCGGAAAATCTGCAGGCGCTGTTCCGCATCCAGTTCTTCCCCAATAGAGGACAGCTTGCTCAGATGGGTGATGATATCCGTTCCCACACGGGCAAAATAGGTTCTTGCCTCATCAATGTTCTTCTTATGGACACTGATCGTCAGATACCGTTCCTGATAAATGCTGTTGTTGGTGCCGCTGACCTTGGATAGCAACATTTCGTTGTATTCCTTCCGGTATTCATCCAGCCCGTCCTCTTTCACCGGCAAAAGCAGGGAGGCTTCAAACTCTTCCTTATTGATTCTTCTGTTGTTCAGGGTGATCTTGGCAGATGCGCCGGAATCCAAAGCATTTAACAGCTCACTGTAATCTAAGAACATTTCCGTTTTATCTTCTTTGCTTGCAATGGCATAGTTGATATCCGAAAACCGAAAGGATTTGGAAAATTTCGTCCCGGACTGGAACACCCCATCCGGCCAAATCCGCTGGATGGGAATTGCCTGCTGGACAGACCTTGGGACTTTGAACTTCTCCCGGTCCATTTTTAATGCCTGTTGTAAGGTTTTAATCAAACGCACCACTCCTTCCTGCCTTCTTTTTCTGCTTCATCTGTTTTTTCCTTGCCCGCTGTTCCCGCTTTTTCAAAAGAGCAGCACCATCTCCCCTGGTCTTTTCTCCAAGACTCATAGTTTCTTCCATGCAGGCATGGTACAGATCCTCGCTTTGAAACAGCAATCGCTTGGGGTATAAAAATTCGGACTTGATATACGCCCAGGCAAACTGCTCCGCATTCATGCCATGATACTGGAAGAACCCGCAGGCTGCGAATGGGGCAGCCCCAAGGATACACAGCCACCCAGTCATTTCCTGCCCCACATAGTCTCCCAGACCAAAATAAATTCCTACTGCCACAGCGATGGCAAGTAGGGAAAAGATACACTGGCGCAAATTCAGCCCCATAAACATGGACTCTTGATAGTTACGGATTTCTTTATTCATTTTTACTTCCATATATTTTTATCTCCCTCTTTCTCTTTTCTTTCTGCCTGTAAGTTTCCCTTGGTCTTTTTCCGATTCTTTTGGCACATCCAGCCCCCATTGTCTGCAAAATTCTTCCACCCCTTCCCGGTCATACTGGGCAAGCCTTGAAAGGTCAAACGCCACCGGGGTGTAGGTAGCAAAGCCTGACCGGGCCTGTCCCGGCAGTCTGTTTCCCAGCCTGTTCTTTTCGATGAATGCCAGCTTGTCCTTCGTAAAATCGCCGCTTATAAATGCCTCTTGGGGTTCCAGCCCATACCCGCCCGGAAGATTTACCGTCAGATCATCAAACAATTCCAACTCCCCTTCTTCCTGGCGGTACATCAAAATCGCAAGCCCGTTTCCATAAGCATAGCTGGATACCTTCAAAGTAATTTCTTCCTGCCCGTATTCCCAAGGGAATGGCAAAGTCTTTCTTTCGTTTCTATTTCCGTTGTTCTTCTCATTCATGGTTTTGCTTCCTCCTATAATCCCATCATTTCTTTTACAATCCGGTCGGATGCTTTTACCGCCCCAACCAGTACCAATAAGTTAAACACCAACTCTCCGATATAATTCCACACAATGGTCACTGCACTCAAAGAGGTATCCCCTACTGCAGGCGGACTGGCAGCATATACGGAAAAGATAATGCAGGCCAATGCAATGATCGCCCCTTCCAGACACACTCCGGCATAAGACTTGATAAAATTCTTTCCCACCGACTGAGAGGGTTCTCCCGCAAAGGTGGAAATAGGAATAGGCGCAATGGCAGTGTACATATACAGCTTGAACATCCTTCCATATACCGTAAGGATCATAATGAAGGACAGCACCGTAATCAAAAGGCTTCCAAGCAAGGTCACGATCCACAAGGGAATGGATTCCAGCATTCCCACCGCTTCAATCTTCTCCACAATCTCTGCCGGAAGTTCTGTCACACCCCCGTTTGTCATGCCTGACTGTGCCATGATGGTGGACACAATCCCCTGCACAATGGAAAACAGCGCTGTCATCAGTTCCATGCCATACATGATGGCGCCTTGTGCCAGAGCGAACCGGATAAAGGCTTTGAGGGCATGCTCCGGCTTCTTCATATCCGTAAAGCTGCCACAGGTCTTTACAATTCCGGCAGCAAAAAACAAGACCAACAATCCATATCCAATGGCGGTCAACGCTCCGTTGATTCCGGTGATGACACTCCAAATATCTCCCCCCTTAAAAGATTCCGGGCTTTGGGTAAGTAGTGTCCAGATTTCTGCCAGCTTCTCATTCCAGGTGTTCAGTGCAGAGTTTAGGTTCTGCACAATCCAGTTATCACTCAAACAGCTTCACCTCCTTTGCCGGGGCAGGAAGAATCTCTCCCCGCCCCTTTCCATTTCTTCCTGCTACCCAACGATCAGGTCCAGGATCTCTTTTGCGAAAGTGATGATGACGCCGCCTGCCAGCGTCAGAAACCCGTTGGCTCTCTGGCTGGGATCGTGGCTCTTGAGGCTCAAGCCTACCTGTACCACACCAAATCCCAATAAGATCAGACCGATGGCCCGTATCAGGGAAAAGATAAAGGTGGACAGGTTATTAATGACCGCCAGCGGATCTCCGGCAGCAAGCACCGGGACTGCCCCTACCGTCATGGACAGCACCAGCGCCACATAAAAGGCAAAGGGATATTTGGGTCCTTTTCCCATAAGTTTCGGTACCGTGGCATGGTTTCCTGTTTGATTCTTTGGCATTTCATTTGTTTTCTTCAATGGCATTCCTCCAATCAAAAAGACTGCTCCCCTCCGAGGATTTCCTCAGCTGAGAGCAGTTCATAATCATCCAGTCTCCTGGTATCAATGGTTACATCTTCATGGGACAGCGGTGCTTTCGCATAATCATATGGAGGCGCACCGCCATCCTCGGTATATTTCACATTCACATGCTTATGCAGATCATATTTCTCATCCAAAATGGGACGCTCCCCACGCACCAGCAGCACCGCTTTCCGGTTATCCAAAAGCCGCACTTCATCCGGGGTAAGAAGTTCCCTTCCAGACTGTTGGAAATTCACAGAATAACTTCCGCTTCTTCCCTTGGTCTGCCCGTAGGTATTGGTATCCAGCGTTTCTTTTCCCAGTAGTTCTGAGACATATTTATGCCCCTCTTTTTCATTCCCGCCCAGGTATAAAAATTCATCGCAATTTCCTATGAGACTTTCCCAGCTGTCCTTAAACAGAGCTTTCATCTGGGCGATGTTCTGAATGATGATACTGCAGGAAATTGCGCGCGACCGCATGGTTGCCAGCAGCTTATCGAAGTCATCGGGCAATGCCACGTTGGGCCACTCATCCATGATGCAGTGTACCGGAATGGGCAGTTTCCCATGGTATTTCCGGTCTGCCACATAGTAAAGGGTCTGGAACAGGTTACTGTAGATCATGCCCACCAGATAGTTGAGACTGGTATCTGCATCCGGGATACAGCAAAACAGCGCAACCTTTTTCTCCCCGATGCTGTAAAGATCCAACTCATCGGTGCAGGTTAAATTGGCGATCTGCTTTAAGTTAAAGGCTGCCAGACGGACACCCACAGAAATCAGGATAGACTTGGCAGTTTTTCCAGCCGCCTGCTTGTAAATGGCATACTGCTTCACCGCAATACTTTCCGGATTTCGCATCTCCAGTCGTTCAAACAAAATATCCAAGGGTGACTGGTATTCCTCATCGTCCTCTTTTACCTGGGCAGAGCCTAACATTTCCATGATCATGGAGAAGTTCTGTTCTTCCGGCGGTGCTTCATGTAACAGATATAACATCAGCGCCTGAAGCAAGGCAGTCTCACTTTTCTCCCAAAACGGATCCGAACTCTGCGCTCCTTTCGGCGTGGTGTTTCGGATCAGGTTGTTGATGAGTTTTAGCACATCCTTGTCATCCCGCACATAAGCAAAGGGATTGTAACAAAAAGAGTTTTCCGGATTGATGAGGTCAAACACCCGCACTTCATATCCTTCCCGCTCCAGTAGTCCTCCGGTTTTCCGCAGAAGCTCTCCTTTGGGATCGGTAATCACCATGGAACAGTTACACTGCATAATGTTGACTACAGCATATGCCCGGCTTTTTCCTGCACCGGAACCGCCCACCACAAGGACATTCAAGTTTCGTTTATGTTTATAGCAGTCCAATCCCATGCGGAAGTTCTGGGTTAAAATGAGATTCTGGGTGTACCGCTTGTCCCGGTAACGCTTGCAGATGGAAGCTGCATCGCCCCACTTGGCAGAGCCATGCTCCACCCCTCTCCGATAATTTTTCTTCTGGGAGTAATAAATACCGATGCCTGACACATAGGCGATTGTGAATGTGAACACACACCGCATCGTGTACGGTGTATAAGTGATAGAAAATGGCTGATCCAGTTTTTCGGTCAGCACTTGTAAGATTTGTAACAGATTGGTATCCGGCTCAATGGCACAGGCAGTGATGGCGCCTGTCCACCAGACAACGGGCAGAAACAACAGCCATACCCAAAGGTCAGAACGTTTCCATGCTACCTCTGCTGGCTTCGCTCCTTCTTCGCTTTTTCACTCTTTGGCGCTTCCTTTGCTGGTCCGTCTACCCTATGAAAAGAATCCACACCGGGAACGATGGCAAGGCTCCGCCCATTCTCCCAATGCATGTGAATCTGTCCGGCATCATCGATAAATGCTACCGTTCCCTGTAATCCCGGCGGCATCCCTGCCTCATCCATAAAGTCCAGGCAGAGCCTTGTTCCTTCGGGATACCGCTTTCGTAATTGTTCCACTTGTTTCTGATTATACATCCTCATAGACATCCCTCCCTTCTGCTACCAGAAGAAGCGCCTGCTGGTGTTCGGTTTCATGACCTTTAAGATCACACTGTCAATGCCATCGCTGTACCTGCCCATGGCCAGATACTTGTCCCGCAGCCGATTGAGGGTATTGCGAAGTTCCCGCTGTTCCCCTGTGGTGATGGGAAGCCTTTTCTCAGAAAGTTCATAGTCCCGGACTTTCTGCAGCATGGCTTCTGTAGCCGGACGAACCTTTCCCATCTGACTTTGGGCTGCCAGTTCGTCTTTTAATGCCACCGTAAACATATTTTTCATGATATTGTCTGTTTTCAAATAGTAATCTGCCATCTTTGGCACCTCCTTTGTTACACCCAACATACCACAAAAACCCCGCAATAGCTATCCCAACAGCGGAACTTTTTCCAGAACTTACCGCTCCGGCTGTTTCTCTTTTTTCTCCTTCTTCGGTGTCTGCTTTGGCGGTTCCTCAAAGGAAAACGCATCCTTGGAAAAGGTCTGCTCCTGTTCCCCAAAATTCCGTTCCATATGGTTGCGGATGGTATAGGCTGCCTGACGCACATCATTCAAAAACCCCCTTAATTCCTGAGGATCTTTCTGTCCGTTTGCCTGCATCTCTGCCACTTTTCCAAACTGGAAGCCGGACACGTCCGCCCCATACCGCTTGCCGATCACATACGCGGCACAGTATGCCTGGGCATTCACCTTCTTCCTTGCATAGTTCCCATCGTGCTGATCCAGGGCGGCACAGGCCAGTTCCCGGTTCACCGCATGGAATGTTGTATTCTCATCCATTCCGTTTCGCACATAGACGGTACGCTGTTTCGGAATATACTGTGCCTGGATGCCCTCCGGCAGATTGTCTGCGATCTGCATCCGCACTGGCTGATCCTTTAAGACTGCATGGATCAGTTCTTCCATGGAACGCTGCGGACGTTCCTCCAGCGGTTTTCCACTCATCTGGCTGATGTCAAATCCTTTGCCGATGGCATAGCCTGTCCGCATCTCCCCGTCTTTTTCATATTCCGTACTGACCATATAGGTGTAACCATGCACCCCGGATTTTGGAGAACGGTGTTCTTTTTTCCAGTAATCATAGGATTTTACCACCGTTGCCTCTGGATTCTGTCCGTAGATCAACAGAAGATTGGGTGTTTTCTGCGTATTACACTGCGCCATAAAATCTAAAAATCCCTTTAAAGAATCCCCGTTTTGGAACACCGCCTGTGCCTGGGCATCTACCTCTGCCCACACCTCTTCCCTCTGCTGTTTTTTCATGGCCGCATATTCTTCTTTTGATAACTGCTGTTGTGGAGTTTTTTCTTCCCCTGCCCCACCAGGGATCATGTTCGTTAAATCCATAGCCTTACCTGCCTTTCACTTTCTTCTGTTTCTTTCTCTGCTGATTTCTCGGTTTCCTCCGGCTCTGCTGTTGCTTCTGCCGCTGTTTCTGTTCCGTTTCAATCTTTTTTAATTCCTGCCGGACAGATGGTTTCTCCCCTTTCCAGCTAGTTTCCTGCCCGGAAAAAGAACCGCTGCTGTGCGAGGAAGGTCCGGACAGATTCCCTACCTTCTCCGCCTGGGTAAAATTTCCCTCCGAAGGAGAGACTTCCCCTACATCAAACAGATGCTCTTCTTCATCCAGTTCAAACTCAATGGTCCCTTCCGGCAGCACCACCTTTTCGGTCTTTACCGGAAGTTCTTCTTTTGCTTCGGTTTTCTCGGTAAACTCTGCATCGATCACACGCTCTCCTTCCCGGACTGGCGCTTGTTCCACAACCGCTTCACCGGCTTCGGATTTTACAAAGTCCAGGTTCATCTTGTCCAGCACCCGGTTCACCTTTGCCGCATCATCGGCAAACACCATAATCTCGGAAAACTGGGGGTTCTTCTTATCCCGGATGACCACATACAAAAGCCCCCTGGATTTGGCTTCCCCGGCAAACTCCCGCAGCCTGTCATGGGGAATGGTGAAAAATTTCATTGCCCGCTGTTCCTTTAACATCCGAAGCAGGTTGGTCTTTCCCCTGGTCTTTTTCTGGTCCTTCATCACCGCAACGATCAGCACCGCCAGATTCTTTGCAACGCTCCCGCTGATCCGTAACGTGTGTTCCATGCCTTCCATGGAATACCGGACGATCTGATCTGCCGCATCACCGCCATAGTTCATACGCTCTCACCTCCTTACCGCTTCCGTTCTTCTTCCCTTCGTTGTTTCCCAGACGATTCCTGTACCTTCTCCTGTTCCTTTGTCCGTTTTAACCTCTCTTCCATCTCTTTCGACTGGATCTCGATCTGCTGGCTTAAACGGATCTTCTTCCGAAGTTCTTTTAATTCCCCGTTGATCTCCTGAAGGCGCATACTTCCCGGTTCTTTTCGGTATAGCATTCTTCTCTCCTTCATCAAGGAAAGTACCTGTTCCTCCAAAGGTTTCCGGTATGCTACCAGCTCTTCCCTGGTGTTGATCCCTTCTTTTTGCAAAAACTCCATCTGCCGGATGCGCAGATCCAGTTTTCGGATATCGGCACGGACCGCATAAGAAATCCGTTTCGGCTTCTGCTGAAGCACTCCCATCCGATACAGATAAGAAAAATACAGCTTTTGAAGTCCGGTAAGTTTCCTCTTTGGAAACTGCACCTGTGTGTTTCCATACACCTGCTGGATCTTTGGACGCAGGATCTTCTCCCAGATCTCTGCCTCCCCATAGCCCTTTCCCAAGGAACGCAGACGGACATACCTCTCCATATCCGGCGTCTTTAATGCCGGATACTTCCGGTTCAGCTTCCAGGTATAGCCCCGCTTCTCCATTTCTTTTATAAACTGACTCCAGGAAAAGCTCACGCCAATGGCATCCCGGATATCCATGCGGATGGCAGTCCTCCAGGTAGGCTTCCCTTCTGCTTCTGCTTTCCACTGGGCATAATGCATGGCTTTTCCCTGATTCGTCTGGATCACCGAAAGACCATATTTTCTGCATAATTGGTCGGAAATCTGACGTACCTCGGTAAAATAACTTCTGGCATTGCTGTGGTATTTCTTCCCATCCGCCATGCTTACTGAATTCCATACCAGATGGTTGTGGTAATGACTGGTATTCAGATGGGTCGTGATCACCACCTCATACTGCCCTTTCAATAACTGCTCTGCCAGTTCCTGTCCGATAAGATGTGCCAGTTCGAGGGATACTTCCCCTTCTGCAAAGCTCTGCACCAGATGGTAGCCCTGTACCCCGCCTTTCTTATGGAAGCGCTCTTTGGTCTTTACCATGTCCGCATAGGCATTTTCACAGGTACACCCAATGGCATCCTCAAAAATGGTCTCTTCTGTTTTTTCCCGGTTTAGGGCATAATCGATGGCTTCTTCCAAAGAGCCGGCACTCTTAGTGGTCTTTGCCCGGTCCTTCACATAATCAATGGAACGGTCCAGGCGGTGGACGGGGAGGACGCTGGTATATGCCATCTACCATTCCTCTTTTACCAGACGCCAGGTCTCTTTGGAAATCCGCAGCATTTCCTGTACGCTGGCTTCCCCTGCCATCCCGGTGCCATTGGCGACATGGGCCAGCTGGTTGGCATTGTTGCAAAGCCCCGCAATCTTCCGAAGAAGTTCTGCGTGATGCTCACAGGGCTTTGTCTGCAGTTGTGCACCTAAGATCAGAGAACGTAAAAATTCCTCCCTGCTTAGTCCACTCTTTGCTACCTGCCCATCCAGATGGCGAAGTTCTTTCGCATTCAGACGGACAGGAACTACATGGTTTCGTTTTCTCATTCAACCACCTACCTTTTCTTCTTTTCTGCTGTCTCTAAGGGATACACCTGAATTCCCCTGCGTTCCATCTGCCAGAGGAATTCCCCGATCTCCCAGACCTGCCCATTCACATCTACCTGCTTTTCATCCACAAAGCGGCAAAGCCCAATCTCTTTCGTTCCGTCCTCTGCCATCATGCAAAGACTTTCCCCATCCAAAAGGATGAACCGCTTTGTCCCTTCCATATCTCGGAACTGGATCTGTTTTGGTTCTCCCTGTTTCTGTCTGCGTATCCGCATCTGCTCCATCTGCTGATCTTCTCTCTTTCCGGCAACCACACAGCACATCAGTCCAATGCCAAAGGCTGCACCTGCCATTGCCCCAAGAGCCATTCCTGCAAAAAACATTTCACTTCTCTCCTTTCTCGACTGCCGGGGGATTGGGGTTCTCCCCAAAGTGCGTTTGGATATCCAAACGCTATGCTTGCAAAACCAGTTCCATCGATTAACATCGACTCTTCCTTATAAAATCGATTACGATTCATTTTCTTTGATTTTGATCAAACCATCCAGTGTGGTGCAGATGATATGCAGTCGGTCAGCAGTGCTGATATCCGTATTCATCGTTCCGGTCACTTCTTTTCCACAGACCACCACCATCCGGCACCGTTTTAAGATCAAGTGGGACATCCGGTTATATGCCTGCTGATCTTCCGCTTCCCCTTCATCCAAAAATGGCAGAAACCCAAACCTCGGACAAATCGGTACATACCCCAGCTCATAAATCTTCCGGCAGTATCTCTGCACCTTCACCCTGCTTTCTTCTGCCGGACAGCACACATACGCCATCGCCTGTTCCATCGCCTCACTCCTTTCCTGCATCCATGTGGATGCACCTTTCTTCTTCTGAAATAAATTTGGACATCCATGTGGATGCCCTTGTTATTTCTCGCTTTCTTCTTTTTCCTTTGCTTCCAGTGCAAACTTTACCCTGTCACTTCCCAGCTTATAATAAGCATCCGTCACCTCGATGCCCACTGCCTCATATCCTTCCTCTACGGCTGCAAGGATGGTTGTCCCAGCTCCGGCAAAGGGGTCTAAGATCCTTCCACCTGGCTCGCAGATCTGGATCACATCTTTCATAAGCTGCAAAGGCTTTTCTGTCACATGGATACGGTTCTGGGGATTTCCATAACGGAACACACCGGGAAGACAGGACACCGGACGGCTGATAGGCATCGGTCCGTTACTGCCCCACACAATATATTCAGCCTGCTGGCGGAAACGCCCTTTTTGCGGACGGGAGTTTCCTTTATCCCACACCGCTGTACCCCTCCAGATCCAGCCTGCCCACTGAAGGGCATCGGTAATGGACGGGTATTGTCTCCAGTCAATAAAAAGACAGATAGGCGCTCCGATCTTGCAGGCCTTCCGCACATCGTAAAGCCACTCTGCCATCCAGTGTGTCCAGGAACGCTGATCCTTGTTATCTCCATCAAAATCCGGCAAGGCATTTTCAGCCTTCATACTGCTGTATTTCTGATTGGTGGTACGGTTTCTTTCATTCTGCTTCGTTCCCCCGGACGCATACGGCGGATCGGTGATCACTGCATCAAAGATTCCCGGCTGAAATGCCTTCACCAGTTTCAGCGTATCTCCATGCAGGAGCGTCCACTTCTCCCCTCCGGTATATTCCTCTGGGTATGTTCCTTCTTTCAATAAGTTCCCTAATTGCAGGGTATTTTCCATAGGCATCATCCTTTCTTATCAGCCCGCAGGCTGTTTCTTATCTTTTTCATCGGTTTCTACTATTTTTTCTTCCCATATCTTTTATGATATGGCAAAAGCGAACTTCATCGGCATTCTTCCTTCCCATGTTTCTTTGGCGGCTTGGTAGCTTTCTGAAAATCTTCACTCAATTCCGTCTCTACATATTCACTGATGATATGAAGAGCCTGATAATAGTTCTCTGATTTTTGGACACGTGCAATCATTTCTTTTGCCTCTTGTCCCTGCCCATTTGCCTGAAGCAGTTTATTTGCCCTTGCCAGAATAGAAAACACATTTCCATCCTGTCCCACAAGCTGCATCTTCGGACGTCTCATTTCCGTTTCCTTCTGTTGATAATCGGGATCACTGATCTGAATTTTATAGTCATCGCCCTGCCAAAAATGAACATAGATTTCTCCATCTCCGACTTGGATTTCCTGCTGTTCAAACCCTTCGCCCCATCCGTCACTATACTGCCCGGTAACATATTCATACAGTTCTTCTGTTTCCGGCTGTTCTAAAAATGTAGTTAATTCCAAAGTGGTACATCCATACAAAATACCCTCTTTTTGTTTCACTGAAGGGACTGCACTGATCACTTTCTCTTTGATGGCTGTACTGCCATCAAAATAATCCATTAAATTGCAGGGCTTTCCTTCCTCATTTCCAATGGCATTATATTTTTCGATTGCTTCTTTGATCTCCGATTCATACTGTGACAAGTCTGCTCCTTCCAATGGCAGTCCCTCATAAACATCGTACTCGTATTCCCCCTCTTCCCACTGCCTTTCCAGTTCTCTGGATGTGAAATTCCCTGTCAGTGGTGTCAACAATTCTATTTTTATGGTATCTTCCATTCGCTTCACCTCCCACGTTCTCTTCGCTGTTTCTGCTGTTTTTCCCACGCCTGTTTTGCCAGGTCTCCATAATCAGCACCCTCTATTGGGGGCAGGTTGCAGAAAACAGCATATTCTTTTTCATAATGCTCTTTTAGCTGTTCACATGCCCATCGTCCGGCAAAATCATGATCGGTGCAGATTTCAATCTCCGTCACCTCCGGATGCTGCTTCAAAAAATGTTCCAATGCATCCGGTACTTTCATCTTTCTGACGTTCTGCCTGGTCCCTTCCTTCGGTGCAGCGACACCGCCCAAAGACAGGCGGTATTTATCCGCATTCCCTTCCAGTGTCATATGAGCCAGGGCGTCAATACAGGCTTCATATACTGCCACCCGGCAGCTTTTCCCAAGGGGCGGAACACAAAAGCTGTATTGCTTTTCACTGCCTTCTTGTTCCATCCGAAAACTCTTTCCCCGGTTGTCATAGATTCCCCGCAGGAACGCATACCTTGCATGTCCCTGTTCGTCCATGCCAACAAAAACAGCGTTATGGTAGGGGGCGCTCTCATACAGGATTCCGAGCTGCACACAGTAATCCAGTACCTCATCCCGGATTCCCCTTTGGTTCAAATATCTCCGCACCCGGTAAAAACTGTCATTGGGCAGGGGCAGGGCAAAGGGCTTCTTTTTAGGTGCTGGTTCTGCTCTGGGAACATACACAGGCGTCTGCTCACACAAGATCTTTACGGCTTCTGTATATCCCATGCCGTCTACCTGCATCAAAAACCGGAGGGCAGACATTCCACCGATATCCCTGGATTTCCAATGCCATTTACTGGTGATCTCATTGATCTTAAAACTGTCATGGTCCTGAAGCTGCCATTCGTTTCTTGTCCTTGTCTTTTTCAGCCTTCCCGGTTGGTATGTCTGCAAATACTCATATGCCCGCACCTGCTTGGCTACCTGATACTCTTCTTCCGTAACCCAAGCCATCAGATCACCGCATTGCGAAGCTGTTCTGCCTTATCGGTGCGCTCCCATGGCAGTTCCTTTCTTCCAAAATGTCCAAAGGCTGCTGTCTGCCGGAAAATAGGACGGGTAAGGCGCAGCGTATCTACGATCTGCTTTGGTGTCAGTCCAAACACCAAGGGGATCGCCATTTTCAGACAGTCATCCGCACACACTTTTCCTGTGCCAAACGTATCTACCTGAACCATAACAGGCTGGGCAACACCTATGGCGTAGGCAAGGGAAACCTGACACTTGCTGGCAAGTCCGGCAGCGACCATATTTTTGGCAATATACCTTGCCATATATGCCCCAGAACGGTCCACTTTTGAACAATCCTTTCCGGAGAATGCCCCGCCTCCATGGGGAACCATGCTGCCATAACTGTCTACCATCAACTTTCTCCCAGTCAGTCCCGTATCTGCCTCCATGCCTCCGCAGACAAAACGTCCGGATGGATTGATCAGGATCTTTGTATCTTCATCCGGCGGAAGAAGACGAAGTGCTGGAAGAAGCACCTTTTTTCGGATCTCTGCCTCCAGTTTCTTCAGATTCTTATCTTCCGTATGCTGACAGGATACAACCACACTATCCAGACGGACAGGCTTCCCATCCTCATACTCTACCGTCACCTGTGCTTTCCCATCCGGGCAGATCCCTTCAATATAGCTGCTTCTTCTACAGGCAGACAGTTCCCGGACAATCCTATTTGCAAGCACCACAGGCATAGGCATAAGCTGCGGCGTCTCATCACAGGCATATCCGATCATGACGCCCTGATCCCCGGCACCTTGAAACCAATCCATTTGATTGTCAGACACCCCTTCCCTTTTTTCTTTGGATTCCCTGACCGCATTGGCAATGTCCGGACTCTGCTGATGGACAAACGTATCCATGGCAACCCCTTCGCTGGAATATCCCACTTCAGACAATACTTTCTGGATCACACCAAACACATCCGGTTCATAGGTGCTGGTGATCTCTCCTGCCACAATGACAGTTCCCTTCGTGGCAAGCACTTCACAAGCCACCTTGGAATCCGCATCATTTTTCAGACACACATCCAGGATTGCATCTGCAATCTGGTCGCACACTTTGTCTGGGTGTCCTTCTGTTACTGCTTCTGCTGTATAAAATTTTCTCATATGAATTTCCTCTCTTTCATGCAAAAAAGGCAGGATACCTTCCTTTTTACGGGAACATATCCTGCCTGATGTTCATATTTTCTTTATTATTTTAATTCTGTTTTCGTAAATTTTTTTATCCTTCCGATTTTCTCCCATTTCGTTGGAAATCCCATCTTTCCAAGAACTTCTTTATGTACTGGATGTTTTCGGAAACACACTTTTAATTCATGGAAAAACATTTTAAACTCATCTTCCGGCAATAAAAGTTTCAAGATAATCATCTGCGCGAACAAGTCATTTTTTCCATACATATATCGTCCATACTCTCTTGGTAGAGAAAGTCTTTCATGAATTTTCATATCACATAAAGCATCCTTGGTACGAAAGTCAAACAGACGATCATTATGAGCACACACATTTCTGAACTTTGTCATAACTGCTAACATTTTGATCATCTCATTGATCTTAATCGGTCCAAAATCCTGACAAACCTGTATCTGTACCCGACCTTTCTGGCAGCTATATATTTTTGATAACTGTCCAATAGTCAACACATTAAACAGCACCCACAACGGTACATACTTATATTTTTTCATATAATGGCGGATGTACACATAGTCACTATCGTTTCTAAGCTGTCCTCTCATGATTTTCAACATATTTTGAATCACTATCTTTTTCTTGCCTGAATAATCATAATGGTTCATGTCCAGATAATCATCCTGCATATCACCATATGTAAGACAAAAATGATACGATAAAGAAGACTTGATATTCCTCTCCACCATCAAAATATACTTTATGAAAATACTTCGCAAATCATTGTCAAATTGATACAATTCATAAATATCTTCAAAAGTAATGCCATCTTGAAATTGGTTCGTTACTGGATTCTTATATGCCTCTTTATATCCATTGATCAACGGGAAATATCCTGTTTTAAACAATATCTTTTTAGCATATTCTTCATCCTGTATTTCCAGATTCTTTTCCTCTCTTAAAAAGGCAATCTGCTCATCATATGTTAAAAATCCTTTTTTCTTCATTTCCCTGCCGCCTTTGTACTTCCCTGAAAATAACGAAAGGCCCCCGCAGGAGCCTTCCGGACTACGGGCTTCTCAAGTTTCCGTAGTGCGATCACTAGGTACAGTATATCCTCAACAAACTTCTTTGTCAAGGACAAATCATACCTGTTTTATTCTATGTGCATCCCTCATTTTTTATGTATCTGTCAGCATTTTATATCTTTTTTCTATTTCCATACGGAAACACCATTTTCTTCTAAATAGTCTATGAATTCTTTCTCTGTTATTCCAGCAATCTGAGAACACAATTCCACAGATACCCCATATTGCTTATAAAATCCCAATGCAGTTGCTCTTTTTGCAAAGTCTGTTGCTTGTTCTATCGTTTGCTTTGTATCGTACAATACTTCTTTGGGTATCTCGATGACAACCTGCATGCTCTTCCCCCTTTCACCTTTATCTGGCTCCATGCCTCTGTCGAAATTCTGTAAAAGCCTCCGATGCCTCCCGCACTCTTCCGCATCCATATCCTTATATCCTGCTTCCAGCTTCTGATGAATCTCTTCCACAGTCATGAAATCGGCATTAATAGCACCGTTCATTTTCTGCATTCCATCTAAACCCATGCACTCTGTTTTTTCTTTCTGATCCATGGAACACCTCCCTGTCTTTCTGAAATGATTGTAACGCTTTTTCAGACAGATGAACAGAGCTTTTCTATTTTTAAATACTTCTTGAAAATATATTTCAGATAAATGGAAGATACATCCAGATAGCTGCAAAAGTTCCCATCTTTGAACACTTTCCGACACTACACCTGTCCACGTTCCGTTGCACATCCCGCAACCTTGAACACTTTTTAGGTTATCATTCTGTCTTTTGCTTGCAGTCGCGTCTCACATACTGCACTTTTCGGGTACTTTTGAACACTTCCGGCAGGAGATCGATCCAGAGCACCCCAGGATACATCCAGAGAGCTGAAGAAAGTACCCACCTTTGAACACTTTTCACCTTTCAGGTTCTGCTTTTACTGCCACAAGGATGTTCCGGGCCTCCTTCCACTCATAAGAACAGGTTACCAGCGTCAGGGTTGTCTCACAACCTGCACCAGCTACCCCTGTTTCAAACAGCGACAGCGCTTTCGCCTGTGCTACATAAGCCTCCAATTCCTGCGGACTGTGAAAAGATGCCTGCTGGAAGTCGAACATGGACACATCGGCTTTCAATACTGCCGCTATCCGGTACTCTTCCATGCCCTCCGGCGTCTGAAAGAACACCCTGGGATGTGCTTTCCAGTAATCATAGGAGGCGTACCTGTCCAGATTCCCGAACATCGCCCCGCTGTTCATGTTGTGACCATAGATAGTCAGATTCTTTGATTCTCCCAAAATACAGTCTGCCTGGAGGAACAAACTTCCATTGATGTCGTAGTTTCCCCGGTAATCCCTCCGCAGATAATACTCCGGATCTTCCCGGCTGCTCTGCATGACCGGATAATCGATCCCAACCTCCGGGATCGTAAGCCAGCCACGAACACCCGGATACTGGCGCTGGAGGGATTGAAGGTCAACGGCAGACACTTCCGGTTCTCTTCCAGCCTGTTCCTCTTCCTGTCCTGGAGAGCCCCCGCCCGGAGGGATGTCCTCCGGGAAGCAGGTTTTTAACTCTTCCACCAGTTCCCGATTCTGCCTGGGAATCGCCACATAATCATGATAAATTAGTGCCGCACTGAGGATACAGACAGCACACAAGACTGCCTGCAGCATCCACAGCTTATTCTTCTTTTTTTGCTTCATCTGCTTTTTTATGTCTCTTCTTATAGAGCATGGTTGCCATGAGTCCGGCTGCTGATACACCTAAAAGTGCAAACAGAAGGATTGGTTTCCAGTGGTCATCTCCTGTCTGCGGCACACCCGGAGTTTCTGGTGTCCTTGCATCCTTCATCTCCACCTTCTGGACTTCCATGGTATCTTCCAGTGTAAACTTCACATCTTCTGCGATCTCATAGCCTTCTGGCGCTGTGATCTCACGCAAGATCAGTTCTTCCCCTACCGGAAGTTTCTCTACCAGATGCGGTTTCCCGTCTGTTACCCACTCTTCCAAAACTTCACCATCTTTATTTAAGATCTGAAGCTTGGCTCCTTCCAGTTCCTTTCCGGTGGTGAGGTCTGTTTTGGAGATTTCCACTTTGGAATAGGTATCTTTCATCTCCACTTTGGTCACACTGCCATCTTCCTTTACTTCAAACTCAATATCTTCCGCAGACACATACCCTTCTGCATAAGGCGGCAGCTCTTCATGGAGCGTATACGTTCCCTCCGGCAGTCCATAAACTACGTGCGGTTCTTTTGTGCTGATCCACTCTTCCACGATGTTGCCATCCTGGTCGATGATCTGAAGCTTCGCCCCTTCCAGTTCTTCCCCGGTTGTGGCATCGGTTTTTGTAAACTGGCTTTCTGTTGGCTGATTTTCCACTTCTTTTGTCAGCTTGATTTCTGCAAGGTTCTGGTCTGTGTAAGAGGCATCGATCTCCCAGATTTCCTCATTCGGAAGATACCCCGGCTTTCTCACTTCCTCTTTCACATAATATTTCCCATGATAGAGGTCGCTGTCAAAGGTAAGCTGTCCCTTCTCATCCGTTGCTTTCTTCTCCAGCAGAGTGTCCTTTTCTACAAGAATCTCACCCTGCTGGGAGAGGATATCTTCTTTTGCATACAATCCAAAGATCACGCCTTCCAGCTTCTCTTCTGTGACTGCATCCTTCTTTTCTACAGAAATGGAAATCTTCTGTCGCTCATTTTTATAAGCAACCCCTTCATAAACAACTGCCTGAGTATCATCCTCTGCGGTCAGGGTAAATTCTTTCTGTTCCGGGTTCAATACGAAATGGTCGCCTGCTATGGTTTCTTTCATATAATAAGAACCCAATGGAAGATTATTTACCACTGCCTTTCCTTCTGTATCGGTCACTAAAGTTGCCACCAGATCGTCTTTTTCATAACGGATGACCGGATTGCCCTGCTCATCCTTTGCTCCGTCCGGGGAATAAATGGTGTCCTTGGCATACAGTTCAAAGGCTGCCCCTTCCACACCTGATTCTTCATAGACAAAATCATGGAACACTCCGGTATCGGTATCCTCTCCGATCACTGCATCTTTGATCTTTCCTGCCAGTCTCTTTGCCTTTGCAAGCAGGGAATCCCCCTTCACTTCCACTGGCTGTTCCCCGGTTTTGGTCAGTGTCAGGCTTCCCACCTGCTCATCGTTTGGCTGCTCGACTTCCACGATGACTGCCCCGGTATCCGGATCGATCTGATGGGCGGTATCGGAAGAAACAGTGATCACGATTCCCTCTTTCGGGTTCTCTTTGTAACTGCCTTTTCCGGTCACCTCCAATGGAGAAATCACTTTTCCCCCTTCATACAAGGAACTCTCATATCCCTGTCTTACAAACCCTTCCGGTGCTTTCACTTCTTCGATCCGGTAAGTAGAACATTTCAGTTCTTCCGGTGTTACCAGATAGCCTTCCTCATTGGTCTTGAAAACACTAATCGTCTCTTTCTTCGGATAGAATACCGTCTGCTCTACATATTCCTCTTTTTCCATATCAAAGATTTTATAGGATGCGCCTGCCTTCAAGACCGGATTTCCTGTCTGTGCATCCTTTTTCACGATCTTTAACAAAAACTCAAATGGACGGTCATCGAAGATCCTCCATACCATCGGTTCTCTGCTATCCTCATCTACCTTTACCAAAAACGGATCGATGGCTTTTAAATTCTCCGGCACCGTACTCTCTTCTACCACATAAAGACCATACGCAAGTTCCGGACTGAGGGCATATCCCTTTTTATCTGTGATCAGCTCCGGTACGGGGACAGCCTTGCCATCCACATAGGTCACTGCCACCTCTTCCTTACTGAAATCATAACCTCGGAAATCTTCCGCAGTAAACTGATCCCCATTGGATGGCTGTAATTCCCCACTCTCTACTTTGGAAAGGCTGCTGACCAGATACACCTTAAAACCTGCCCCTTCCACAAGGTCTGTTTCTGTCTGGTCTCCATCTTCGCTGATCTTGATCAGCTGGAACGCCTGCTTTTTCACCTGTTCCTGTACCGTCAGGTCCCTGGTTACCTCTGCCACTTCCTGTCCTTCGTAAGCAAGGTCCACCTCATACTCTGTTGGATCTACCGTATAGCCTTCCGGCGGAGTGATCTCTTTCACATACATTTTTCCCAGATACAATTCGGAAAAATCTAAGGTACCATCCTCCTTGATCACGCCCTGTGCGATGAGGCTGTCTTTTTTGAACAGAACCCCCGTCTTTCCATCCGGGTGGACGATATCCTCTCTGGCATACAGACCATACACAGCCCCGGCAAGGGAACTATCCCCCTGGGGAAGAAAGGCCTGCGTCTCCTTATCGATCTTTTGGATATGGACAGCACCTTTCACCCTCTCATCGGTTGCTGAGATGGTGACCGTCTTTCCGGCTTCCACATCCACCTTATGGATCACATCACTTTGTGCATACTTGTCTGGAGCCTTGATCTCCTTCACATATACTGTTTTGATGGCTGCCTCAAAATAATCACTGACTGCTTTTCCCTCTTCCCCGGTGACTGGCATTTCCATCAAAAGATGCTCACACTTGCTGTCTGTATAAATGCCATACACTGCACCGTCTAAAGGATTCTTGGTATCCGCATCCTGTTTGAAAAGCTCGATCCTTGTCATCTCCAGCCAGTCTACCGTAAAACTTACCGGATTGGCTTTCTCCGATTCAAAGACTCCAATGTCCTGATTGCTGTTTCCTGTGGATAATACCAGTGTTCTCCAGGTTTCCCCTACAGAACCATGCAGCTCCCCGGAGGAATATTTTCCGGTATGAAGCATTGGGGCAGTCAGATAAAAGGTATCCCCGCCATAGATCTTCAGCGCACCATTCTCTGCAGAAGTTCCCTTTGTCTTGTTATAAATGGTGATGTCTTTTGGTACATGGACTGAAATGTAGTTTCGGTGATCCCCGAACAATGTGATATCCGGTGTTTTCTGTACATTTCCATTTCGGACTGCTTTTACAGAAGTCTTGGAAAGAGAAATTTCCCCCTTCGGCGGCTCTTCCATAGCAAACAGGTGGTCAATATAGGCGATCACGCCTGCGTTTACCAGATCTTCATACTTACATCCTGTAAATCCTGCCTCACCTGCATAGGCATAGCTGGCTGCGATGTGGGTATATACATATTTCTCTTCTGCACTTTTCCCGGACAGATAACTGCCTGTAATATCCCCGGCGCCGCCATAACCATAATACAGCACCTTCTGCAAGTTCTTATTGCTGTCCAGTACCTGTGCCACATAGTCTCCACTCGGCGGTGAGGAACGATGGGATTCCAGACAGTAAGCGATCTTTCCATTGACCGTAAACCAGCAGGTTAGGTAATTTCCAATATAACTTGGATAGTAGATGGTCTCCCCTTTTTCCAGATGTACGGTTTCCTTTGCTCGGAAAGTGTTTTCCGCACCGGAAAGCATCATCACTTCCCCATCCTCAATCTTTTCTTCTAGTTCCCTTGCTGCCTGTGCATCTGCATCTTCCCCGGATACCGTCACTTCCACATCCGGGATCTCCTGCACAGGCGTCTCCGAATCTTCTTCAGAATTCGTATCCTCCTTCTGTTTCTGACCGCCATTTTCTTCTGTATGAGCCTGCCCTTCCGTATCCGTCAGGATGATCTTTCTGCTCACAGAATAGCTGTCACGCGCATCCTTTGGCACAACCCAGTAGGTTGCAATATAGGTTCCTGCCTGGTCAGGGTGGTAGCTCCCTCCATCTTCCGCTTCGATACGTTCCAAGGTAACATCCTCTTGTTCTGAATTGTAATGGATACCCTCCATACAAGTCTCCGCCATAAAATCCTTGTCGGAAATATCTTTCGTGATATCTTCTGCTGTTACCAAATGTTTTGCAGCTTCTGAAACTTCCTCTGTCTGTTCCGTTTCAGATATTTCTGCACTCTCCGTCACTGGCTCTGACGGATTTTTTGTTTCTGCCGCATGGACATCCGCTAAGTTCCCAAGCGGACTAAGACCCATGAGCAGTGCGAGCCCAAAGGCTGCAAGTCTTGTTTTGATATTCCTGCTCTTCATTGCATTCTCCTTTTTTCGTTAAAAATACCGCAGAGGATTTCCCCTGCGGCGTTGTTATCTACTGACTTCTGTTTTCTTATGACTAGGTTTCTCTCTGCCTACTTCCTGTCTGGTACGCTTTAACGCATCGGTCACAGATCGGCTGGAAATCCCATTCTGATGGCAGCCTTCCACGATCCCCATAAAATAAAGATCCGAGGGGATGGCCGGCTGATCCTTATAGGGTGCATTCATGGTATATGCCATGACTTCCCGTTTCACACCATCCTTTCCCTGAACAAAAACAGGCTCCTTCCCATACAGGTGGGGATACCCTTCATAAAAGTCCAGGCTTTTTTCACACTCTGGTGTGATCTTCCAAAGCACCCCTTCCACCTGGCTGCCCTCTTCCGGCAAAATGGTGGCAACACCGCTTCCTTTTCCTCTGCCACAGAAGGTGAGGCGGTATCCCTCCAGCTTGACATTCTCCACTACGGAAGCTGCCGGACAGCGGTACGCCATCTGGTCTAAGTTCATATTGCTGCCATAGGCAAAATAATAGGTTTCTTTCATCTCTTACCTCCTAACGGGCATCCTCTGCCCGATGATTTCGATTCAAACATTCATAGGTACTGCGGTCATATCTCCATGCTCTGTCACCCTCCAGATTGGCAAGCAGATGTTCCCGGACATTTTTATATTCCGGGCCAATGAGCCCCAGCCGCAATAAAAAGGTACGGAAGGTAAATGCCGGATTCTCTGTGATCTCCGTTTTCCGCATCTGGGTGCATTTCTGATTGATGGCCTGGGCGGAAATAGCAAGAGCCAGGGTAATATTTGCCCGCACTTTTCCTGCATGGAGGGTACTCTCAAAACATCTCCACTCCAAAGTTCCTTTGGAAAACACCGCATGAAGGTTCAACGCATAGTACCGGGTGCTATCATAATGATTCTGACTTCCATCCCTGCCCCCATACCATACCCGTTTCAACTTTTCCATGGAAATGGTGCTGTTTGGCATCCGGCGGATCTTCTCCAACACAATGGGGCGCACCTTCTGGCAATACTCCTGTTCCCTTGATGTCTGTACCCTCAATGCCTTGAACAGGATGTCCTCTTTGGAATACATAATGGTCATAGCATTTTTGAGGCTTCTTGGTGTGTGATTGGAAGCGTCCACATGCACATGCTGCCCGCAGGATGCATTTACCTTTGCCCCATGATGTCTGAGACACCGCACCACTTCCTGAAGCTTTCCCATTTCTCCATAGGACAGTTTCGGACTGACCATTTCGGTGCTGTACTCACTTCCGGCACGAACCATGCGTCCACGCTCTCTGCGTTCCGTATAGATACTCCCATCATACATGAACTTCCATTTCTTTCCTTCCTGATCTGTCACCGACCAGATCCCATAATATCCGCCATCACAAACTGCCCGTGTCCCAAACAGTTCTGCTACTTTCTCCGCAGCCCTCTGCCTGGTGATCCCTGTCATCTCAATCTCTGTACCAAAATATTGATCCTGAATTCCAATTGCCATACTGCCTTACCTCTTTGTCTTTTCATCCTCTGCCCGGATTTGTGCATCTGCCTGCCGAAGAAGCGTTCCAATGGCTTCGATCACGTTGACAGTCACTCCATTTCCAGCTTGTTTATAAAGCTGGCTGTCCGAAGTATCCTGTTCTATGCGGTCAATCTGCCAGTCATAAAAACCCTGCAGCCGCAGACACTCCCTTGGCACCAGCCTCCGGATTCTGCCCCGATAGGCAACTCCATGCCGGTCTGTGGCAGTAATGGTGAACATCGGCTCTTCCGGCTCCTTCATCCTCCGGCCATTCTGCCGGGTTTCTTCTCTTCCTGGAGTCAGAACTGCCCTGGCACCTTCCTCTTTTAAGACACCGGAGCATTCCCCTTTATGATTATGGATGCCGGACTGTCTGGTATTCAGACACCTGCACTGCTCTGTGACAAGAGGCGGCACAGACAGATCCACAAAATGAAGCGTTCCCTGCTGGATTCCTGTGGTAAGGGTATGGGCGATCTGATGCCCCACACGCCCTCTTCTGGTATTCATGCCCGCATATCCTAAGTCAATGCTGTCTCCCGGATACGCCATCTTATATCCCTGCTTGGTATTCTCCTTGATGGGAACACCCATCTCATACAATCCAGTTTTTCCACCCATACCGCCTGCCAGCGATGTCAAAGTACAGCTTAATCCTTCCGGACTGTACACTCTTTTCCCTTGGCTGCCTGTTCGGATTTGTATAAGAGACGTTCCATTTGCTGCTGGGAAAGGTAATATTTTTCCGGCACATCTTCGATCAAGATATCCGACAAGATACACCCGTTTTCTGGATTGGGGGACTCCAAAATCCTTGCTGTTAAGCACTTTCCATTCCACACCGTACCCCAGCTCAGATAACGTACTGAGGATGATGTGAAACGTCCTGCCTTTGTCATGCGAAAGCAGTCCGGGAACATTTTCAAGGATGAAATACGCAGGTCGCTTGTCTGCAACCAGTCTGGCAATCTCGAAGAACAGAGTTCCTCTGGCATCTGCAAATCCTCCCCGCTTTCCGGCGATAGAGAATGCCTGGCAAGGAAATCCTGCACACAAAAGATCAAAGTCTGGCATTCGTTCAGTTTCGATTGTTCTTGCGTCATTACAAAACCACTCCCCTTCTGTGTCGAACAGCAATCGGTAGTTCTTATCCGCATAAGCATCCACCTCGCAGTGTCCCACACAGGTAAAACCGCCTGCACGTCTTAACCCTTCCCGGAATCCCCCGATCCCGCTGAATAAATCAAAAAATCGAATGGTTGCGGCTATCAACCTCCTTTGCTGAATAAAAAAACAGGCGGCATGGTTTTTCTCCTACACCGCCTGCTGGTTTTATAGTTCTATTTGTTTGGCATTATGCGATCTCTTCGGTTTCTTCCTCGGATTCCGGAATCTCTTCTTCCTCTGCATCCTCAGAAATTTCTGCATCCGCCTCTTCCTCTGTGGCTTCCACCACCTCTTCTTCACTAGTATCTTCCGCTTCTTCCAGATTATCTGTTTCTTCGATTTCTTCCGGCTGATCTAGTTCCTGCCATTTAGCTTCTACCTCTTCCACCGCTTTTTCGATGATACGGATGATGAAATCTTTCTGTTTGACACCTTCCTTTGCGACTACCCATTTGACTCTTTGGAATAATTCCTCTGTGACCTGTACTGCTAATGTTCTTTTTTCCATGCTTTCTTCTCCTTTGTTCTCCAGTCTGTTAAAGTGTTCTTCGATTACCTGCCGGATAAATATCTGTGTACTCGTTTCGCTTTCTTCGATCTCGGCTCGTACCTTCTCATGTAATTCCACCGGGATCTTTCCGCATATGTTCTTCATCTCTGCCATAAGCGTTTTCCCCTTTCGTTTTGTTATACACAACATACTCCAAAATTTGAAAGAAAGCTATTCACAATACCCACTAAAGAAACCATGTCAAATGTATGCAAAACCAAAGCATATCCAACAATGCCATGCTTTCCTTGCCCATAGGCCTCACCCCCTTTACTCCTGCTCCATCTGAAATAAAAAATCCAACATCTGATCGGGAATTTCTTCTTTTTCCTGTGCTGGCCTCCGTTCCACATCGCCACATTTTAACGCTTCCCGAACAGCCTCCCGAATGAGTCTTTTTAAAGTTTCCTTCTCTTCTTGTTCCAGGATCACATCCACCAGATACTGGTTCCTCTGCCCTGCCGGAATTTCCATCAAAAGCTGCCACGCTTTTTCATGTTCCGGGTTCTTAAGGTTTGGGCGGAAGGAAAAGACCGGGCGGCTCACAGCGTCCTCATCTGCCCCACAATCCGTTCATATCCGGCAGCGTTGGCATGGACGTCCGTCAGGTAAATCGGGCGACACAGGCGGTCCTGCTCGCTTACACGGTGTTTAAAAATAGCAGCACCGCCTCCCATGAAAACGGAAGGGACTGCCCGCAGGTCTAAGCCTGCCTCGGTGATCGCAGACAGGATTTTCTCAATATAAAGCCTGCCCTGCCTCTCAATCAAAGACACCACTTCCGCAGGCATGCTGCTGGGTTTTCCTTGTAAGACACGCTCGATCTGCGTCTCCGTTACCGACAGCCCTGTATTTCTCCTTACCTGTTCCCTGATCTCATCCATACAACGGATGACACCCAGTTCCAGACTTCTACAGGTAGCTGCGTTAGGAACAGCATTATCAAGCCGCATCAAGTCTACCGTCCAGCCTCCGATATCAACAAGAAGCACAGAAGGCTCATCTTTTAAATACTCTGGATAAAGAGCCAGGGCTGAATATCCCTGGGGGAACAGTTTCACATCCTCAATCTGGATTTCATAGCGTTCCCCTTCGTAGAAAAAACGGATCGGCTGTTCCTTCCGAAACAGATACTCCTTGAATTTCTGTTTTTCCCTTCCAAACCCGGTAAGGGGAAGCCCGGCTGCAAGAACAACTTTCGCTGTCCTTTCCCCCTTTCGCTTTCGAATCTCCTGTGCCAGTGCTGCCAGCGTCAAAAGATAATAATTGTCGTTGGCGGTCTTGTCCTTTACCAATGTCTGTCTCCCAGTCCCACACACATAATATTCTCCCCTGTACTGGAGGACATTCTGCATGGTATAGGGTTCATACTCATACCGGATGATCCCTGTGGGGAAACACACCTGCTTTGTTTTAATGGCGTAATATCCATGGTCGATTCCGATAATCATCGCTTACCACTCCCTTCTTTTCTGTTCTACGAAAAATTCCCAGTGAAAGAACCCTTGCTCCCGGAGTTGTGTTCCGGCAGGCATTCTTTTCTTTCCAGCCTGTTGTTCTTCCTACTCCCGGTCTCGAAAAAATGTCTGGACGGGAAGATAATGCAGTGTTCCTTCCAAAACAAGTGCCTGTCTTTGAAAACGAAGGATTCCCTGGTTCTGTAACTCCATTATTTCGTAATATGCTTTCTTTGTTAAAAAGTAACGATGATATATTCCCACTTCTCCAAACTGCTCTGTCTGCTTCAACACCAAAAACTCCACCATATACCGGGTGTCCGATGCAAACCGTTTTTCACATAGCATGGCATCACCCTGTACTGCCTTCACACCCTCCGACTCCCTGGCTACTGCCAATAATTCATGAATACTGATACTCACGTTTGCTGTCACCTCCCTTCAAAGCCTTTTTTCTTCGTATTTCTATACTTAATTTTCTGCGAAAAAAAGACAGGCACCTACACGATGTCTGTCTCTGTGGGATCTTCCAATCCCCTTTTATATGATTTTTATATAATTTATCTTTTTATTTTGCTATTTTCAATTCCATAAATTCTCTTTTTGCTCGATTCACGCTATCGAACTTTTTATCCCACTTTTTTCGTACTTCTGATTGTTTTAATACCTGTTTCAATGTATAGTCATCAAAATATGTAATCTTCTTAGAAGTATAATATTTTTTACAATAACCTTCATATGTAGAAATTAGCCTCGCTTCACATTCATCTGGTTCATAATCAGGATCATATTGTTTAAGAACATCCTCCAAATCTTCTGATAAATAAAATAAATCTGGGGGATACTGCGTAGCAACCACTTCTCCCTCACATTCAATCGGGAATGGTTTAGTATTAATTCCTTCTTTTTCTAATTTATATTCAAAGTATGAAAATAAACTATTCGCATTTATTTGTATATCATTATAGACACTAATCTCTTTATATGCTTCTAAAAGCGAATTCAATTTTTTTAATTCTTTTTTCTTGAAATATCTTACACTATATTCTCTTGCGATTTCTTCTATCTTCTTGTAATTATTTCTTGAATAGCTGTCATTTAATATACTAATAATCGGATGAATGACCGACATTTTCAGATTATTTCTATTCCCTTTACGGTAATAAGCTGCCGAAATTATCAAAGAAATTATACCTGACAATAAAACCGTAAATAAAGTAAATATATTTGCATTCCAATTATCTAAAAACCACAGTATAAACTCTTTCATTTTCCCACCTCATGTGTTTTCAATTCTTCTCAATTAGGTAGTATACCATAAATTTCTTTCTTTTTCTATTTCAATACTATTATCACATTATTACTCCAAGATTCTCTTTTCTACTACACTTACAATTTATTGAAGAAGTTTTTATTAAAGACAGGCGACTACATGATGTCTGTCTCTGTGGAATCTTCCAATCCCTTTTCCTGATACTGTTGTTTTATTATCTCCTCTATCTGTCTTTGAATCTTTCTGTCTGGTATCTGCCTGCAAAATTCCTGAAACCAGCGGTTATGCAAATGCTCATCCGTTTCTGTTAAATCCCAGGATACCATGCTACTGTTCTCATCATATAACAATTCCAACTGTCGAAACTGTTCGCCAAACTGCCCTGCAAATTCATTCCAGATTTCCAGATTATATAATTTCAAGCCTAAAAAATCAGTCACATACGTCAGCCTGTCCAAATCTGAAAACGTCATCTTTTCTTTTCCCATCAGGATTTCCCTATCACGCTTTCCGCATAAAAACAGGAAAGCAAACCGTTCTATATCACTCTGGTGCATAGCCATCACCCTTCTTATAAATAATTCCTTATTACGAAACATTATAAAAAGTGAAACCAGTAAAATCAATATAAAGTTTCTTTATTACGAAACATTCCAAAAACGAGAGGACTTTGTCATGCAGAAGATCAGACCAGATATGGATATCGGCAAAAATATCCAAGCAATCCGTTATGCAAATAAACTTACTCAAGACCAGGTCATTGCAAAATTGAACCTGATGGGTATCTCCATGTCCAAAAGTACCTATGCCAAGCTGGAAACGAACCGCATGAACATCAAGGTATCAGAACTTGTTTCCCTTGCTAAAATCTTTCATACCGATATCAACGCATTCTTTTCCGGGCTTCTCTAAACCGGAAAAGTAACCGTTTCTTAAATCTCTCTTGCACTCCCGTTCTTTCTTATTTTTTCTGTTTTTCTCCAACCGAATCATTCTGTTTTCGTATATTTCTCGTCTCATTTTTACAACCGATTGTATTCCTAATCCCATGTAAAAGCAATAGAAAAAGTGCAAAAAGTGATACAATCCTGCCAACACTATTTGCAGAAGGGATTAGAAATATGCCAAAACCGAAAACATTCACCGGAGAGAAAAATCTGATCAGTCAGAGGCTCATCGAACTCCGCCGCCAGCATAATATGTCACAGCGGCTCTTAGCCTACCAGCTTCAGCTGAATGGGTATGATATGGATAAAAATGTGATTACCAGAATTGAGACCAATAAACGCTACGTCACAGATGTGGAATTAAAAGCGCTTACTGAGATTTTCCATGTTTCTTATGAATATCTCATCGAAGGGAAAGAAGAAAAGTCATAGTTCTCCTAATACGGAGAAATCTATGACTTTTCTTAAACACTTACCTTTATCGAAACTCTGCAATATAATATTCACCCTTAACAGAATTATCGATATATTCTAATAATCCAGTCCAATCTGTGTATTTAGTAATCATTCGTGTTTTCCCATGTATCTCTTTAGATGCATTTACAAACCATACAAGATGAAAATTCTTAATCTCCAGAAATTTGTCTAAAGCATCTTTCCGAACAATCAATCCAGCTTTTTGTTTTGTCAGGTCAGTATCAAAAACTATAAGTGCTCCTGTCTCATCATAATAATATCCATCATACTTTTTTTGCCTAAGGTTCAAAACATTAATGATTTCTGCACATGGATGAGAATACGAGAGTGTCTCACTTTTAGATGCATCAAATTCTTCTTCCCATATTAAGTCTTGAGTAGCATTTAGCACTGTACCCAAGTCTATCTTTACTGTTTCTTCTTTGGTGTATGTTTTAGTAACCGTCGGAATTTTAATATCTTCATCTAAATCTATTTCCGATTCACCCTCTACTTCCTCAGCGTCAGCTTCACCAAAATACTGCTTCAATAATGCATCTATCCGAGAAAACTGTGGCTCTTCAATTGTCTTCGTGACCAATTTTGTTTCACCAGTTCTTAATTCAATATTTACCCGTTGCCCTTCTAATATAGATTTACTACCACTCGACCATGGATACTCCCTATTATATAACGTATAAGTTTCTGGAATCTTAGTAATCTCACTATCAAGCAGGTTCACTTTTTTCCCTGCATATTCTTTTAATATAGCCAATTGCCCATCAGTAACAAAATATCCATATAACCAATTCCACACCATCAATTTATCATTTTCTAAATCATTTCTACCAGTATCTGCATATTTAGATAGGACAACCCATTGAATTCCTTCATCATCGGTTAATAATAAGTCTTCTTTCTGATATTCAAAAAATATTGAATTAGCATTCGTCCACATATCTTCATCAAATACAGATGCATCTTTAACACACTTATTTTCTTGAATTGATTCTCTTATATGCTCTTTAACTTGTGGAAAATGTGGACTGCCCTCACATAACAAATTATATACATTCAGCGTTGGATCAAAGTCTTTTACATAGGGTTCCCAAGGACCATCGTATAATGCGATTTTCTCTTCCATCGACAAATTTTTCTTCATAGGATAATAATCTGAAATTCGAGCCAGAATGTTATACATGGCAATCCACTGATACTTCTTTCCAATACGTTCTGTCTTCAATACATGATGCCTGTCATATAAGAAACCATTCACAAATTTATCATAATCATCGAACAATTCCCCCTGATACCCCAGTTCATTAATAATGTAATACATGGCATAATTGAATATTTTATAGTCATCTACCTCGAAATCTCTTACTGCTCTTTGAAAAACATATCTACCAAAATCTCCATACATTCCGATTCCTTCGAATCGCATAGAATGCTGAATATAAAATAGTCCATTTTGAAAATCCTTATCTTGGTATTTTTGATCGTCTATATCTGGAATTTGGATTGATTTATACGGTGGTTTTATTTTTCCAAGGTCATAATTTTGAAGTTCACCTGGATACTCCATTAAATATCGCTCAACAATAAGTCTTGCATAATCTCGTAATAGAATATCTGGATATATAATCTCTTTATTGAAGATATCCCTAAACACAAACTGAACCAATGAATTAAATCCTTCTTTGTTCTCACAATTACGTTTTACACAAGCTCCAAATGCAATTCCATAAAGTCTCTGAATCACATAAGGATCATTTACATCAGAGAACATTTTTAAAAGATACTCAGTAAATTCAAAATGATTTTTTAAAATTTCAATCATAGCCTTCGATGTCGTATCTCGAAGCCAACGATTTGAAGATGTAAGTACCCATGAGAAGAGAATCAATAATAACCTGATTTGTTCTTTATCAGAAACTTCAAGAACTTCTCCTTCATTGTAAATTTTAATCAGCTGAACAATGCGCTCATCATCTGAACCTATTCCATTAATAAAAGTTGTCCACAAATAATCTCTTTTTGCAAGTGGATATCGCCTCAATACATCGTATAAAGCATCTGCATTCAACAGATGACCTTGTTTTACTGAATTGTTTATAAAGGAATTCCATAAAACAGAGGGATCTATAGAATACTCGTTACAAAGATTCAACAATTCCGAAATAGATAAATAGATTTTTCTTCTCCACTCAAAAGATTCAATATATATTCTAAATAAATCTACCCTACCTGATTCATCATTTATAAATTGTATAATGTCTATACATTCTTTTCCAAATTTTTCAGCATATAGAGCACAAACATGTACGAATAAATCTTCGTTTCCCCAATTTTTAAATTTTCCATCAACAATCCCCAATACTTTTTCATACACATATTTCCTAATTTCTTCTTCAGTCTGAAACATTGAAAAAATTGTCTTTGCTGAGAAGTAGTCATTCATCTGATCAAACGAAAAATACACATAGTTCTTTCCATCAGACTCATAGTCATGAAGAATATTTTCTCGTATAAGTTGCGTAATAAAAGGCCTAGCTACCAATCCCAATGAATTCCAAATTGGCATTGATTCAATTTCACTTTTTTCAAAATGACGTTTTCCTGTAAGTAAAGTCTGTTTAGATATAGCTTCCACTATAGGTAGAACTATATTATCAGATTGGTCATAACCTGCTGCTTCAATAGCCTTTGACAATTTCATATGAATCCTGTCATTTGCCTTTTCTAAAAGTCTCTCATACAATATCGGCAGTTCCACTTCATCGCCTTGATATGTTTTACAATACAGCGTTAAAAACAATGGATTGTCAATATTGGCCGTGAACATATGTAGTGGGGTAAACTGTATTCCATAATAACTAAGAAATTTTCTTGCAGCCTCAAGCGAATTGTTTTTAAATCCCCTATGTTCCATATTCACAACATTATCCAATTCAATGAATCGTTCTGGAAGGATTGAATTCTGATATTCACTCCTAAACGAAATAGCCAAACGAACGTATTTCTTATTACATATTTTTTTGTACAATATAGGCAAAACAGACTTCCATAATTGTGGTTTCCAACTTTCATTTAACGCATCAATAAGAATTGGCACTATTTTCCCATTTGTTTCTCCAATTACTTCTAAAATATCAATAAGATCCTCAAAGTTAAAATCCAATCTCAAGTTATTCTTTAACTGTTCAAATATGTTGATATCAGAAAGACAGTCACTTCCAATGATTAACAAAGCATTCTCGTTTGCATTAAGCAACGAAATCGTTTCGTTTGCAAAGAGTTGTGTCTTGCCAATACCTGCTTTTCCTTCAACTATCAAAATCTTATTATTAAGCAAATTTCGCTCAATTTCAGATAGCTCTAATCGATAAAACAAATTCCTGAGTTTATTTAGTTTCCCCAGGTATCTTTTTAATCCAGCTGCCTTATTTTTGTCTCTATCTTTTATTTCTTCATACTCAAATTGGACCTCCGAAATTTGGGTTTCTATTTTGGTCATATCATGTTCAAATGCTGTAGAAATCATTCCTTGCCAGTTTTCAACATCATAAACACAATCGAACTTCACATCTGGTATTGTAACAATGAACTCGGAAAATTTACGAGCATATTTGTATAAATCATCAAGTTCCCATCGTAATAAAGCGATTTCTTCAACAAGATTTCTTTTTCTATTATTGTAATAATCTAATGCACTCTGATTTTGTAAAAAAATGGATAGATTTCTCGCTGCCTCCGTATCTACATTAAAATCAGCATTAAAACGTTCGCCAAGAATATTAACTGTTATAGCGGCCTTATTTACAAACCACTCATGTGAAATACCATGAGCATCAAAATAGTATTTTCCCAAAAACGGATATTTTCGAACAAGATCTAGTATAGTTGTATCCGTTATCGGTTGTAACGCAATACCAGCATCATTTAACAATCTCTCAATTCCTTTATAACTATCACAGGTAGTTGTGAGTGCCTTATTACAGAATAAATAGATGAGGTCTAACTTTCCTTTATAATGCTTAATTGCTTTTTGTGCAGACTCTCTGATTTGACTGTAATCAGCATCATTATCAAAAAATTTGGCTTGATAACCAATGTATCTGTTGTTTACTTCATCCAATATAGGTTCTGATTCGATTCCTGGATTATTGGGATTACTATGCACATATTTATACTCGTTGTTATGAGAAAGAAATTCATATATAAATAATTGTCTGCATAAATCTTCAAATTTATATCTAACACCACGTGCATCGTGATTGCTCGTGATAAATTGTTCCCACGTAATTTGTCCCACTGCCATGATTTCTCTTTCCTCTCTATTTATTATATCTATTCGCTTATGTTTAAAGGAAAATTTACTAAAAAGACGCTTAATTTTCAAAATCGAACTCCCCCGTAAATGAGCAATACATATCTCCATATAACCAGAAATCGATCATACAATTCTTCAGCAAATATCTTCACAAATTATTATTTTCTATATAGGGATTATATCACACCACTATGCCCATTCCAATATTGATATGTTTTCCTTTTTCACTGACTAAAAAAACTCTAAAATAAATAAAAGGCAGATAGAAGACTCTTCTCTTCAATATCTACCTGTATATAATCTATATTTTATTTAACCAAATCTTCCTGTAATTATTTTATAAATTATACTGCACTAACCACCTTTTTTCAAATTATCACTCTTCAAGTCAACAGCATATTCAAATTCTCTCTGTATTCTTCACCTAAAATTAATCTATTATTGGCATTAAAAAACCTGCTACAAGGATGCCTTTCCTCATACCAGATATCAATACTTTCTTCCTACTTCATACACATTTTTTCTCATTTCTTGTGTATCATGTACCTATATTGTATGTAATCCTACTGTGTACACGCTATGTACAGTAAGCACATGGGGTTCAGTTTACATCGGCCAGCACAATAGCCGGTTTGGTAATCAGGGCGCGGGCAATCGCCACACGCTGCTGCTGTCCGCCGGAAAGATTGTTCGGCATATTTTTCAGTTTATCTTCCAGCCCCAGCAGGTGAACGATCTCGTCCAAAAACTTCTGATCCACCGTGTCCCCGTCCAGCTCCACCGGCAGGACGATGTTCTCATACACATTCAGGATGGGAACAAGGTTATAGTTCTGGAAGATAAAGCCGATGTTGCGGCGGCGAAAGATGGTAAGCTGTTCGTCGTTCATCTTCGACAGTTCTTTGTCCCGGACAATCACATTGCCAGAAGTAGGGGTGTCCAGCCCGCCCATCATGTGAAGCAGGGTAGACTTGCCGCTGCCGGAGGTTCCCACAACGGCCACAAACTCGCCGTCCTCCACAGAGAAGTTCACGCCGTCAAGGGCGCGGGTGATGTTCGGCTCTGTGCCGTAATATTTTTTCAGGTCGATGGTCTGTAAAACACTCATATTCAAAACTCCTTTCAAGGCTTCCTGTTGCTAATAAAAAAGCAGAGCCAATCATAAAAAGAGTGTTCTCCTTTTATGTTATCGGCTCTGCGGCTGTGCGTCTGGCGCTTTGATAACGGTTATATGGAATTGCTCAATGTCGATTAGACATTCACTTTTGCATTTTGGACAAAAGAGAGGAAAATTTTTTAGAATGGTATCTTCCCGGATTTTGTCGCGTGTTTTATTCCCGCAGACTGGGCAGCGGATGAACTCTGTTTTCTCCATATTGTTCACTCCGAATTGCGATCATTCTTTTTCTTATCCCGATATTTCCGTATGAGTTTATTACGGATAGGAACGCCAACACCAA